>Ga0233438_10001575_pt1 | contig 24663 bp, 24 predicted proteins | sample SI_123_September_FD_182720 | JGI IMG/M metagenome (GOLD analysis project Ga0233438, IMG submission 182720) | Seawater microbial communities from Saanich Inlet, British Columbia, Canada - SI_123_September2016_10_MG | ecosystem: Environmental > Aquatic > Marine > Inlet | place: Canada: British...
TCATAGTTTATATTTTTTGTTTTTACTGTTGAATTTTCATCCGTATTTTGAACAATTGCCAATTCGTTTTGTATCGTAGGCAATCTTCCCTTTAATTTATCTAATATATCAGAAGAAGTCATACCTTCTGAAAAAGGCAAAATTGTAAATAATTCTCCATCTAAACTAATTTTTATTATATTAGCTTTTCGAAGTAATTTTCTGGAATATTCTATATCCTGCATATAATTTAATTTATTGTTATTTAATTCTTGACGTAATTTTACTACTTCTAAATTTAAATTTTCAGCTGCTCTTTCATCTGACTGTTCTGTATCAACATTATCATAAAAAACACCATCTACTTGCTCACGAATTAATTCGTTGTAAAACTTATCCTCAAAGATAAATAATCTATCACCTTTAGCTAATTTTTGATGATAATGACTTGAATTATTGTGTTTTCCCATTGCAGATCTTAGATCAAACGCCTCAACCCCATTTTTATTTTCTAACAGAGCTAAATCATACATAGTTTTTGCACTTGGAGTGTAAAAATTCTTTACAGATTCATAAAGTTCCTTATCTTGATCAACGGGAACATAAGCAATTCTCACACCATCAAGGTAAATTTCTGCAATATTTGATTCAACCAACTTAGAAGCCAATGGATCAAATGAGCTATTAGGGTCTGAAGCAACCAATTCTAAATATTCCTCTTTTGTAAACAATCGTAAATCCGACCCAACAGGTAAGGTAATATTATCATCCTCAAGAGCTTCATCTAGATTTATAGCCTGAACTTCTTTTCCAACAATTAAAGCAAACGATGTGTAGATATTATTATTTATTAGATAACCATCTTCATTTAGTATCGATCCGCCTCTTAAAACTTCTTTAATATTATAAAGCTTTTGTTTTCGGCTCAGTGGGACATATGCAATTCTTGAACCGCCAAGGTAAATTTCTGCTACATTTGCCTCAACAAACTTGGATGCAAGGGGATCAAGTGATTTACTAGGATCTGAAGCAACCAATCCTAAATATTCCTCTTTTGTAAACAATCGTAAATCCGACCCAACAGGTAAGGTAATATTATCATCCTCAAGAGCTTCATCTAGATTTATAGCCTGAACTTCTTTTCCAACAATTAAAGCAAACGATGTGTGTGCATCTAAACTCAATACCGCACCGCCTTTTATTATTTCCCTTATACTTAATGGCATGTTGGTTTTTATTTCAAAGTTTTTCAAAACAGCTCCAGAAACTTTAGATATATTCAAATCACGCGTTTCAATAAAATCTATTTCGAGTGCTTCGCCTTCTTTAAGTAATTCATTTTTAGCTGCCAAACGTGTTGCTATTTGTCCATTTGAGTCAAAATAAGATACTTTTAATTCAGCTCCAGAAGGCAAGAAAGAAGTTCCAGTAATACTTAGTAAATTTTTTATTAATATTTCAGATTTATCATTGGGTAATTCATATATTCCAGGGTTGTTTACGAAGCCTGTTACTGCAATTGTTGACCCCTTAAATGGTACAAATATGCGTGCACCATTTTTTATTAGCGGGTCTAATTCTGATGATGGGTTTTGTAAAAAACTATAAAAATCTACAGTTTGTGTTGCTTCACCAATTTGACTTAATGAAATATTTCGCAGTGAACCACTATCAGAAATACCTCCCGAATATGCAATGACTCTACTCAGTGGCGTATATGCAGGCACTGCAATAGTTCTTGGGGATTTTACATTTCCAGAAATCTGTACAGTCACTAATCTAGCATTATTTAATCTAACAAAAACTTCTGCTGATGCGTCATCCAACTGAATTTTATTAAGAATTAATTTACTAACTTGATTTAAGTTCAAATTAATAACACTCAACGGATATATATTTTCAAGCGTAATAGTTCCATCATTCATAACTTGATAGTTTTTGTTAGATGGACTTAATCCAGTTATTGTAATCTGAATTGTATCCCCAGGGGCCAATTGATAGTTTTTTCCTATAGTATTAAAAAAAAGCAACCCATCATCTTGTGGCTGATTAAATTCGCTTGATCCATAAACATTCAAATCTTTTCCAGTGAGAGCATAAAAATATCTCATTAACATGGATTTTTCATTTACTAATCTTTGATCAATAGTTTTAGATAAATTTATCTGAAGATTCTTATCTGTATCTGTTACATTTTGATTTTTAGAAATCAGCTTTTGATCATAAGTGGTTTTATCTTGTATTGATATATTATTTCCCATTGATGGGTTTTCAATCAGTAGCTTTTTAAGATTTGCATCATTAATAGATTGAGCAAAAATTGATTGCCCTAAAAAAAATAAGATAAAAATAAATAAATTTCTAAATGATAAAATATTCATTACCTATCTTTCTTCATTGTATGTCGCGCTAATACAAAAGTTGCCCCAAGAAATAACCCCAACATTAATGAAAGTGCTAAGATTAATTTAGGCTTTGGTGCTGTAGGATGTAAACTTATTGTAGGGTTTATATATGGCTCTGCAATAAAATGCTTTCCCTTTGATGCAAACATCAGCTTTTGCTCTTCTTTACTTATAAGTTCTGCTAAGGCTTCCCGGTGCTCTCGAGAGCGCGCAGTACGTAGTTTATCTTTATAAAAAGCTAACGGCTCTGTCGAAAAATCAACATAACGCTGCCTCATAATTTTATCACTCGCTTTGGTAGCTTCTATGATGAGTGATAACATTAATTTTGGTTTTGATGTTTCACTTGTAAATTTTAAAAATCCAGTTTCTTTATCTTTGCTTATTTGAATATTTTTATTGATAAAGATAGCTAGTCTCCTTGGGTTAGGAGGCATATAATTTACGTCTATATTACCAGTTAATAATTTCTTAGCATCATTAACAAAAATTCGAAATTTATTTTTCGGTGGTCTTGAATAGTTATTAAGTTTCTCATTCCATTCAGATTTAAATATGTCACTAATAATTTTTTTATTTTCAAAGATTATCTCTGAAACTTCTAGCGAAGTTATGAGTTCTTTAAATATATTAAAATCATTGTTTGAACTAGTTGGCAATTGAATACCCGCATATGATGCAAAACTACCCAACCCAGAGTATGATGGGCTATTTTTTGTTTCACCCACAGGTTTTAGTTTATATTCAACAGAATATTTTCTTTCCGCAGATTGAAGGTGAAAAGACGCAAGAAAAACAGATATAATCGAGATAAGAATTATGTAAACTTTACCATCCAAAAGTGCAGATAATACATCCTTTAAATCAATTTCATCGTTTAATTCATTATTTTGGTTCATGGGTATAAATTCAACTTCTTAGCTAGTAAATTGATAACTATTAAATAATAAAAAGAAAAGTATAATCTAAATTATTCAAACAGATATCTATTTATGTATGCCCCATTTGAAACTTATTAATTCTAAAAACGTGCAGGCAGAAAATAATAGGTTTGAGACAGTATTTTTAAATAGTAAACGTTTTGATTGTGGTAATATTCAAGGTTATGTTGAGGCTATTAAACATATAGCCTCAAAGCATAAATTCGATTAAAGTTATTTATATAATAAGTTTGATGATGATATTAAAAATGGCACAAATAATTTGTTCCAAAATAATCTGCAAGTCCACACATCAAATGGCCCTCATATGAAAAATGCCGACGCCATAATCTAAGGCGTGACGTGCAGTTATGTCAACATTAGTAACAATATGCCGTTCATCTGTTATAATATCAAAACGTTCTAATTTGAGATTTAGAGCCGGCAACTCGTCTAAAATAGTTTTTGGTTCAAATATTCTATGAGCATTAAATTCCACACGCTGCTGATCACTGATAGGTACGCTGATAATTAATAAGCCATCATCGGCCAATCCATACCTTAACACAGAAAGACCATCGAGCCATGCAGTATTGGACAATTCGTCCCCATATCTGCCGAGCCCAAAATGTTCTAAAGCATGGAGTGATGTCAAAATGTCAAACTTGAAAGGGAAACTAGCGCCCTTATCAGTGGCATCAATTTTTTGATATATGAGTCCTTTGGGTAAATTGGATAGCGGACGTACGTCCAAAAAATGGACCTCCGTAAAGCACAAAAGGGCTAAAATATAACCGTCTATTCGTGAACCTAGGTCACCAACTTTTAGTGTATCATTGTTTTTATCAATATGGTCTTTTACTATCCGTGCGACATGGAGGTCCTGTATGAAGTATATACTGTTGGTATCACCTGCTGATTGATACTTATCGGTCAACACAGGCAATAAACGGACAGGGCCAAAGGTATTTACCCGTACAAATTTGAATAAGTCGATGACATAACTTGGTAAACAAAGCAACGAGAGTACTATATTTTTGGGATTTAGGCCAAAAGAGCTTACGAAGGTTATAAAACTTCTAATTCGCATGTACGATCTTCTCAAAGATAATTGCTTTAAAATATGACGAAAAAGAAAACCCAACTACTTTTTCAAGTTGGTAAACAAGTAATTTATACCATGGAAATGGCGTATAATTATGTTGGGTGCCTTTTATACGTTTCATATCCTGTGATAGCAAGCCTGGCCGGCGGGATCTATTTTCTGGACTTACGAGTGTTGCTGATAGATATTTATCAACAATAAGCAAGTTGTAATTCGGAACAGCGCTAATAAATAATCGATCTGATATAGTATTGTAACTTGGATCATACAGGCCCAATGTTTCGTGTAAAGTAACTTGATATACTAAACCTTGATGTGGAATAGTAGCGTTGCTGTTTGAATAATATCTAGTTGAGCGCTCAGTGAAGAAATTTGCACATTTAAAAGATAGAGCCTTGATGCTTGGATCTATCGCTAGCCTAGTTAATTGATCCAAAATAAAATTTGGATTAGTAAGTAATACGTCTCCAGAATTTATAAACATAACAAATTCCGTGGTGACGTTATTGACCGCAAAATTCATCGCATCGTACACGCCATTTGGGGCTCGTTGGAGAACCTCTACATTTGAGTGCTCACGTGCAAAGGAAGATGCATATCCGTAACTTCCATCTGTTGAATGACCATCGATAACAAGAAAATTACAATGCGCATGTGCACCAAAGAACATTGAGTCGAATGTTTTTTGAAGCCCACTGATGTTGTTTAATACTACTATGATAAAGGTGAGTTTCAATTTGTGATTTTCCGTATGTACTTCAAAATCTTAACGGCTAAAGTCTCTTGAAGTTCGAATGTCCTTAAAAGTGATTTTGAGTTAGTTTTCTTTTTTGCGATCACCCAATCGCTGTCGTACAGTTCATTAACTTCATAAATGTTCGGATGCGTTTCAACTAAAAGGTTTACAATTTCCCTTACGTGAGGAATCGCAAGTTCATCGGTAGACAATGCTGAATGGCTGATATTATCAGTTTGAGACCGAATCTGCGCTGCTGAGTCATAGCTCCAATTTACATCATCAAATATAATTGCACCTCCATCTTTTAGTAATAATTCGCAACAAAAAAATGCAGAGGAATCAATTGTCCAATTCTTGGGACCATCAATGATAATCAGGTCGTAAATTGGATTGATTTTTCCGCCAACTTTTCTTTTTACGAGGGCATCGTGCAGAAACCAATTATAGCCTGTCTTGTAGTAATGGAAGACAATGTTCTTAAAATTAAATAACGCTATCAATTCAGATATACTCGGGCTGAACTTATTCTTTGCGCTTTCCAGATCCACACTAGTAAGTTTACCTCCAGTGTGTCCTAATGCTGCCGCCATGTAGCAACTCGACGCACCGTGTGCAAACCCGAGCTCAAGTGCGTTCTTGACATTGTTTTCAATGATAAAGTCAAAAATATATTTACTATCATTATCTCTTATAAATGGAATACCATTAATCTTTTCTTTTACATCAAGATAGGTCGTCATCGTATATCCTTACTACTGTGAATTTTGATATGAACTTTACGTCGTGAGTAATAACTATCGAAGCAGATGTTCGATCAAGATATATTAGGTTGAAAATTAATTCCTTCATTTCCGGATCCATCGAAGACGTAGGTTCGTCATATATCTTAATAACTCGGGACGAAAACATGCATCTCACAACACGTATAAGCTGACTTTGTCCACCAGATAAATTTGCACCCTTATCTCCAATTAAAGTTTGATCTTGGTGCATTTTTAATAGTTCAAAAAAATTATGATGTGAGAGAAATTGTTCGAAATCACGCTTATTCAATTTGAAATCATTGAAAAGAGACACATTCTCCCAGATTGTTCCATTAAACAATATGCCGTTTTGACTACAATAACTTATATTTTTGGAGAATAGTGAGATAGGTGTTAGAAAATTATTAGAAGTTATCTGTATACTATCCGTGTTTGCCGGCGGAATGAGACCCATAATCTGATAAACTAGGGTACTTTTACCTGAGCCTGATGCCCCAACAAATGCGATAGGGTTCTGGAAAAGATCAAGTGGCATTTTTCCATCAACATTTATTTCTTTGCCAGAAATTGTTATTGGCGACTTGATGGTAAGCTTATAATCTAGCCTAGTGTCGTTAGTGGGTAAATTCTCGTCTTTCAAAAGAGGTGTTTGACAGAACAGAGAAGCGTTCAGCCCCATAAGCACATTTAAACAGTGTTTGTTTCCAGCAATTAAGCTATAATTTGAATATAATTGTTGAAGTATATTGATAATACGAAATATGATAAAGGCATGTGCAAAATTTTCGGCCTTGAACGCAATGTCAAAAGTACTAACACCTAATGTAATACAAAACATCAACATTAAAACTAATTCGATTGTGTATTTTGTAATGAGTGGAATGATGCTATTTATTTTCAAAGCGTCAAATAAACGTTCACCGGCATCATCAAAAGCGGATTTGAGCCGATTTTCCCCGAGAGTGTTAACCTTTAGTTCATCGATACCAAGGAGGAAGTTGTTTGCAAGTGCATATCTAATTTTGAAACTATCCGATACAACTTTACTATTTTTTTTCAGGATATCTTTGAATAGTAACAGAAGAATGAGATAGAGTGTTGGAATTGATGCGGCAAAAAAAAGAAACTGTATTGGCATACTCGGTGCAAATATGATCATGAAAACGACCAGCATTAATATTCGGTTTGTAATATTAAATATTGGCATAACTATGTTGTTAGCAAATCTACTTGTCTCTTGAACCACTGACGTCACATATTGGCTTGCCTCTATGGTTCTCACTAGAGTAAAATCCGCATTCAACGTTTTTTCCAACCATTTAGAGCTCAACCCAGAATTCAACTTTTTAGGAATATTATATACGAAAGAGGTAAGTATGACTAATGCCGTCGTTAAAACCACCATGCAAACCGCGTAATAGACTGTATACTGAGTCGAACTTATCCAGGATAACTCTTGCAATATATGCGGCTCATTAAACACGTAGCGAAGAAACTCTTGGAATAACAGAATGACACCTGTTTCGGAACTAATTAGCATCAAAGACTTAAATATAGTTGATAAATTAAACCATATAAGATTTGGGCCAACCACATTTCGTAATACCGCTGCTGTGTTGGACAAAAGTTTCATATCAATGTCACTAATTTTTCAAATTTTGATATATAGGTTGCACTGACTTCGTCCGATACAAACCATTTCTTAGGGACGATTATTTCTTTTCTGGGAAATCGAGTAGAAGATGTAATGCCAAAGAAAAGACTGTATGAGCTGTTGGCGCAAACAAGCGTTTCACAATTAAAGAGATATTTATGATCAATTTTTCGATCACTTTGAATTTTGCAGTTTTTGATCGGGAAATCCCGGATGAGACAGGACACAATTGTTTTTGAGTGCTCGATGTCATCAGTACAAACTATAATATCAAGTGGTTTTGTCATTCTTGAGAGCGCTAAATAGTAATAATTATAACTTAATACTACTAAAGATCGACTTTTCTTCTGAGACAAAAATTTATAGTCACCACCTCGTATGTGCACTACAATCTTGTTTTCCAATTGCGCTCTGAGTTCCGCGTCATAATAAGTATTTATTAAGTCATTTGCTATCTCAGGAATTTGTAAAAAACTTGGGGAATGAAAGTACCCATTCAGCATAATTGATTTTGTCGGCGTAGTTCTTGAGGTTTGTAAGTAGCGATCATTTAGAAGCGCACCCCAAATAAAGTGATAAAGATAGTTAAACAAAAATTTCATGATACTTTTAGGTCTTCGGATACAAATGTCTGACTTGCCTTCTAGAAGATCTGTTAATTCAAAAGACCTGGGTGTTTTAAACTTTGATAATAAACCAGTGTGCAGCTCTATTTTATCTGGACTATGTTTGTCGTAGTTGTTGTTTTGGCTACGCAGTTCTAGTACCTTCATAAATTGAAATAATTGGTTGGCATAACCACCTTTTAAGTAAAGTATATATTTCATCAAACTCGGTCGCTTGCACGGCAGTATAAGATAATTAATATCATATAAACCGGATTTAAAACGCTATGTAAAATCATTGAGTATGCGAAAAAAAATGGCCCAACCACACACCCAGCAGATGTTTTGGATAACTCTTTTAATATTATTAAATAGTATATGATCGCAAATAGTGGTGAGTATAAATAACATAGTTGAAGGAATGTATTGTGAACAAAACGTGCAGCGCCAAAATCAACATATGACCTTATCTCGTTTGCGTCGTGGCCCAAATAAAGACTGTGTTTTAGCATTGCTTCTAAAAAATAAATATTTGCGAGTGCCCTGTGATAATTTGAGGTGTCAAATATTGTATACATTCTTGAGAAGTCATTCCGATAAGATGCCAAATTTTGTATTTGTAATATATAAATGTTCGATAAGATAAAAGATACAAAGACGATCAACAGTAAAGTCCAATAGTGGCGGATAAGTATTTTTTGGATTGTTCTCGCGATTATAATTCCGAAAGCAGAAAATATTGCTGCTCGGCTTACAGTGAGGGATAGGAAAAATAAAGCTATAACATTCAATTTTGACCGTGTGCAGAACCAAATGACAAATATGGAGAGTGCAGTAAAGTTTTGCTCAAGTCCCGGAAAAGTAAATCGGAAAAAGCTTCCACTTGGTATTAATGCGACGATGATGCTTAATATTATCACTAAATGCAAAAACCTTGTGTTTGGCAATTTGACTTTTGAAGTGTCAGTTAAGCATAAGTATATTGTAATAAAATATATTATGATTGATTGATTGATGTAGAAATTAATTAATGCGATAAGGGTTATGGGTGCTAGCACGTAAAAATTTTTAGTACTAATTTTTGTCCGCAATAATGGTATATAGAGCAAAACAATATATGCTAAATTGATTACACCGCTAAAGGGTAGTAAAATTAAATGAATGGATATTAGATTCATTGCGAACGGCATTTATCAATCTTTTCCATTAACTCATAGTAGCGTTTACCAATATGTTTGTATGAATATCTTTGTTGAAGAAAGTGTTGCAAGCTAGTCGGACTCGGTCGATTAAGCTCTTGGATTATGCAATTGTTAAGTTCTGCTAGATTGCTGTGTGGGAAAAAATATTGTCCAAATCCTTCAGTGGCTTCAGCAGACCCGCCGGCGTCAATACCGACAGTCATGAGGCCATTCATTCCTGCCTCTAGTATTGTATTGGGAAAATTGTCAATTTTTGACAAATGTAATAAGATTCTGTGACTGCTATAAAGTGCGGCTAGGCCATCTGAATCTTGTTTCTGCATGAATACTAGCGTATTTAATTTAAGAAAACTCAAACGTCGTTTTAGTTCCGATGGTAGATCACCTACGATAGTAAGTGCAACTTGGTTTCGTTGTGCTGGTTCCATTAGAGTTAAGAGTTCCAATAATGTATCAGAACCTTTACGGTTATGCGACCGGTCGCCGGATAAAAATAGAATCCCACGTCTGTCGTCATTGCAGATAGTTTGTGTTTGAATATGTGGTATCGGGTTCGGTATGTACAATATTTTAGCTGCATATTTTGGGTAGTGTTCTTGTGTGCGTTGCTGCAACCATTTACTTGGAGCGACTATAAATGAACACGATCCTAGAAATCTCTCCACGCGTGGTTTGTTCCATTTAGTCAATAGTTTAGTTACTAGATTTTCCTTAGTGTCGTCGATTGGGTAATGTGATAGACCATTATTTACCCAGTCGTCGTGTAACGTAATAATCTTGGGTTTTGCCAAAAATGACGGTGCTGTGATGTTAAACATTTCACCGCCTGACCAGTGAAGATGACATATATCCGCTTCAAAAAAAGCATCGGTGGTTTCTACATTTTTGGTTATTCCAAGACTAAATGTCTGGTCGTTAAATGAAGTATTGGTAATTTTAAGCGAGCTTATAACTTTACGGACTAAAACCGACTTCATTTTTTTTGATACGGATGAGTCAAATATTGAGTATTCATCTATATTTAATCCATGAGACAGCATAGATTGATTTATTCTTCGAGCGGCGATTGATGCACCACCAACTTCAAAACTATAATTTATTGATAGAACTTTCACGAGCGAAGCATTTTCTTAAAAATTCTGTATGGTGTATAGAAAAGATTCATGGGGAAAAGTTCTCTTGCGCCCTTAAAGTGTTGATAAAATGTATTGAGATCATGAATTTCATCGCTCACAGCATTTGAAATGTATTGCAATCGTTTCAAATGCTTGTCTGGCACATGGTTTATATTTTGACCTTTAACGGTGTTCGTTGCAAGCGAATCAAAGCCCAAATTACTTACTAAATTAATAGATGGTACAATTGCTTTTTTGTTTTGATACCACATGTTCAATAAAAATGGCAGCGCCCAACTATCAGGATGGTTTAAAGCAATGTCATCAAACACACGTTGCCAGTGGCGCAATTCTCCAGGATTGCTGCATATACTTGCGAAGTTAGGCGTGTTCCTAAAATCAGTCCAAAATTTGCATTGAAAGTCGATCATTAACCAATTCTTCTTCGAGATACCCCAGCCCCAGCAGTGAAAATATTTGGTTTTAATGCCAAAGTACTCAGTACTTGGTATTATTTGATTCTTTGTTGACAGATTTGAGCCAGAAACTGCAAATACATCTTCGGATAGATTGCTCAATAAATTTTTATACATAAATGGAAAAAATTGGACGCTTGGTATGCAGTCATCTTCAATAACAATGACCGCATCATTTTCGGACAAGACCCACGATACGGCATTAATTACCGAACATTTGCAACCAAGATTAGTTTTCCGCCATTTGGCGTTTATGTTGATCTGAACCTGATCATTAACAACCGATCTAATTTGTCGGATCTTATCTAAATCATCATGACTGTCTTTTCGGGGACCATCGCAGCATAAATATACATTTTTAATACCAAGAAACACCAGTCGTTTTAGTAAATTTTCGAGTTTAGCCGGTCGGTTGAACGCTAGAATAAGGACCGCAAGATCATTTTCCTCCAATGATAAGATCCCTGACCTGAGTTGAACATTCTTCTATGTTATATTTTTCAACTATAGTTGAACGAGCACGCTGCGCAATATAATTTGACTGATGTAAATCTAGTTCAAGTTCTAGTATCTTAGCAGCAGCCTTTACATGATTATCATCTTCGATAATAAAGCCGTTGTGCCCGTTTTCAATCGGCTCAATATAACCGTCATCTACTCCTAAAAAAGAAATACAGCTACTCGACATGGCTTCTATAAGTGAAATAGGTAACCCTTCAGTGTCGCCATTTTCTGCAGTTTTTGAAGGAAGTATAAAGTATTTTGCGTCTCGCATTTGCTGCTTGACTCGCTCGTGACTACATTCACCAAGCCAAGTAACAGCATTGAAATATTCGTGAGTTTTCAGGATATCTCTTTGCTCTCCATCACCAATAACGACATAATCTAGATCGGCATTCTTTCGGCACAATTCTCCAACTACATTCATGAACGTAGCTATACTCTTTTTTTCGACTAATCGACCGACAAATAGCACAATGCGACGCTTTTGGCCCGTACTATGGAATTTTTCTATGTCCGTCCCTATTGGCCGTATTGAAATTTTAGATGACGGTATTCCAATTTTTTTTGCGGCATCAGCTACCCTTTTTGATACGGCAATGAAATTCACATTTTCAAGTGCAGATAACTCTAATAATTGAGTGTGATAATACCTTAAAGGGTGGAAAAACCCAAGAGATTTCCACCAGCTCGCTTTTATACTTACATCGTAGCCATGAAGCATAACAAAACATGGCAGACGGCTTATCTTAATTTCATGCTTCATTCGGCAGGCTTCTGTACCAAAATGTATCAATAATACTGTTATTTGATTATTTTGCAGTACGTTTAATAGGGAGCGGTTAATCAAAAACCTGGAGAACCCAAAAATCCTGATTCCTAATTTTAACAACTTTGACTTATTATATCTCCGTAATTCTATATTTGCAAAATCGTTATTCCATTGTCCATTATGATCACAATCACGCTGAAATATAAGCATTTTTTCTTGGTGCTGAAGTGCTTTAAATTGGTTGTAAATGAATGTTTCACTCATTTTGAACGCTTCTGATCTTACAATTGCAATTTTCAATGCTTTATCCGTAGAATTTTTACATTAGTTGTTCGGCAGTACTTCATTAAAAAATATAGTCCTCTTCTCATCCGCCCCTCGTATCGTCTTGAAACATTATGCTGCCTTTCAATCTCTGAGGTACTGCTTGCTATAAAATGGCCAGGTTGTTGGTTGAAGCGCAGATCTACACCGGTGAGGGTTATGTCCTTAAACCCCATTCCTAAGGTTAACTGGATGGCGGCACTAACCACAGTCGAACAATGATACAGTGGTTTACTTATATCTTTTTGAACGAAGCCGTGGTCCAATCTTGGAAACTCGTATTGACTGAAGTAGATTACGTTGTCATCTGGTGTTTTGATATGTGGCAACTCAGAACTTAAAAATATGTATTTATACTGTTCGCTGCGGTTCAAAATTTCGGCAAGCCCATATTCCTCAAATGCATGCTTATTAGTAAGAACAAGATAAGAAATTGTATCACGATCAGTGCTTTCAGACAGCACTCGAAAAGCCTTGTTTACATAAACGTGGTGTTTGAATGCATGCAGTATTGCTTTATTACGTCTGAGTGATGGGCCTGTTCCTATAATAATACATCTATATGACTTGTTTTTATCAATGAGTTCAATGAGTTTATTTGTTGACGGTGGTGTTAATATGTTCTGAACTCTAGCGTTGATTGGCGTTGTTCTAATTCGTGGCCTGGCAGAAAAATACACTGTTAGAATGATGTCAAAGAGTCTTCTTATTTTGCGCTTTAATATACCCAATCTCGTACCTGCCTTTTGAAAAGTTCGAAATTATGATTTGTCATGAATTTTTCAATATGCATTTTTTCGATACTATTAAATTTTGCTGCCTTTTTTAGTGCGTCAGGGTTTAATTTACATACTGAAACTAAGCGGTTTCTATCGCCTAATGCTGCTTTTAATAAGTTACCTATTTTGTGAGTGTTTGACTCAATAGCTAAGAACGGTACACCTAAGGCTATGCAGTGGGTAACCACATGGTAACGACCAGTTACGACTATTTGTGATCTTAAAATCTCTTTAAGAAATAAATTATAATTTCCTCGATCTAGAATTTTATTAAAAGCGTTTTGATATCTTGTTATCTTGTTTAGTTCAGTAGAGGGGTCAGACAGATTGTATTTGATATGAAAAAGCTTGTTGATTAATCGTGACGGTAAATTTGTCTTTATATTTTCAAGGGTTATGTACCTGAGACTATATCTCTGAGATATTACTTTTAATTGATGTGTTGCTTCCGGTAACACCGAGTCCGTTATCAAAGCTCCTGTCGATGATCTTCGTTTTCGATGAAAATAGGATACACCTTGTAACTGTCTCTGTTTTTGAAGGGTTAGGAAACTTAGGTCACTTACGTATTGTAATTTCTTATCTAAATCATTACCAAATAAAATGCTCTTGTCTCTGGTATATATTATATCTGATTTCATAAGTACTTGTTGATACTCGTCACATATTTCGTAAAGAGATGAATTGACTATCATGCTCTTCTCAATATAGTTCAAGTAGTCGTTAAATGTGTTTAATATTCTTTGTGCTCTAGGATTGGTAGATGTTCGATGAATTGATCCCTCAGCGTTTAATACAAGGTACTTATAATCACCATTATATACTTTTTTAGTAATTTTATTGTTTATACGATCTAAGCCTATGAATGTTATATTTGTTAGCTTTGATGCCATCAAGACATTTTGCAAAGCAAGCATTACCGAGTAACAACCAGGGTGACCTGTTATGGATGTATCGTTTAAGACTAATACTCTACCCATTTCGGAAAATTTTATTGATAACGTTAAGGAATAGGTAATACAATGACTGGTATCGTGTATAGCATAAAATCTGTCGAAAAACTAAATAATTGTATTTTACGTTCTTGAATGGGCTTTGAGAAAGTCTTTTCTTACGCCGTCTGTATTTGCACAGTTCTTGATTAACATTAGTATGGCTTAAGTTTGTGTTATTTGCGAATAGTTCCATCCAATAAGCATAATCTTGACGAATGCGCATGTCGGGCATACTTTTCACGTTGACCATTGTACTTTCTATAACAGCAGTGCTCATCGGGATCCAATTTCGCTGATGCATCTTATGAAATGTGATGCCGTTTGGTACTTTTATTGGTTTGAGTCTGGTATGTCCTTCTTTTTCAATAACATAATTGCAAGTGCAGAGGTTTGCATTGTTACTGACCATTGTTTCTAATTGTAATTGGAGCTTAGACGGGTGCCAAGTATCATCGCTATCTATAAAGGCGATATAACGCCCTACAGACTGTTTTAATAGTGTATCCCGTGAAAGACCAACACCCACGTTTTTATCTGAATATATTACTTTAATTCGATTGTCTTTAATGCTGTCGATTATATTTTTAGTGTTGTCTGCTGATGCATCGTCGTAGATTAATATCTCAATATTTTTTAAAGTTTGGTTTACCACGGAAGTGAGCGTTTCAAAAATTGTTTCTTCAGCATTATACGTAGGTAATATTATAGAAAATGTTGGTTGGGAATTCTCTTTTTTGTTGTGGTCGTATTGTTTGACGTTTTTGCTTGTAATCATATTGAAAATTAATCTTTTCTGTACCTAGGATATCTAGTCCATGCCAAATATATCTCGTGTTAGTGATTTATATTGGGTCGGCTTTAAATCGTTATCTATTCGATTTGCAATAATTACATCGTTCCTGTCGATGAAATCCGTTAGGTTTTGTGTTATAGCTTGGTTAATAATTTTGACGTGTTCTTTAGTTGGTTGGTAAACTAATATTGAAATGCCCAATGCCCCCAACAATGCGATTATAAGCAAAAACCTCTGGAGGTAAATTCATGAGTTGATGCCGCCATAAAGCCTCTCACAGATCCACAATCAAAACATCGCGTATTCAGGCGGACAGTTTCGTCAGAACCCTGCTGCGCATGTATGTTGATCGCACCCACCAGCTGTATTTTACCAACGGGTCCCGCGCTTAGACCCCGCAAGATTTTAAAGATATCAGGTGTCAATATCTTGCATCCGATAGTGGCATAGTTTGAGGGTGCCTCGCTCGCATTTGGTTTTTCGACTTACTCCGCGATACCCGAACCTGCATTCATTTGGCACAACAACACCGTATTTTGAGATATCAGGTCCATCAACTTCCGTCACTGAGAGTTGGGATTTGCCACTGCTGGCAAACGCTTGTGTTAGATCTGCTGTCGCACCAGGTTCGTAATCCATCAAAAAATCATCGGTTAGTAGCATAGCAAAGGGCTCAACACTAACTGCACGTTCCGCGTTCAAAACCATATGGCCCAAACCTAACTGTTCGGCTTGACGAACAAATAGGCCCTCAATACCAGTAGGAAAGATACTGTGAATCATGTCGGCCTGCGCATCTTTATCTTTAGCGCGCAGCATGTTTTTCAATTCACTAATCGTATAGGTGATCTTAAATTACACGCCTATTCCGACCTGTCACAAATATCAGCCTGCCGATACCCGCAGCAATCTCCCTGCCATAGGGTATTGGATCAAAGGTTTATCACGATAGTCTACAACTCTTTTGGCATCGCTCTCGTTGCAGGCTAAAAGCGGTTCCCAAAACCAGCGACAGAAAATACCGCCTTTCTAATGTTCATTAAATAAATCCCTAGTAAAAACTTTATGGTTAAAATCTACAAGTTCATCGGTCATTCGGTTTGCAATAATCACATCAGCCTTATCTTTAAATTCATTCAAGTCAGCTACAACCCTTGAATTAAAATATATGTCCTTCAACAACGCTGGTTCATATACGATGACTTCAATTCCTTTCGCCTTGATACGTTTCATAATACCCTCAACTGAACTCTGACGAAAATTATCACTACCTGTCTTCATTACAATCCGATAAACTCCAACAGTTTTTGGCTGTTTTTTGATAATAAAATCAGCCAAAAAATCCTTGCGTGTAGAATTTGCGTCAACGATTGCACGGATAATATTCTGGGGTACGGTGTTATAATTCGCCAGAAGTTGCTTCGTGTCTTTTGGCAAGCAATATCCACCATAGCCAAATGAAGGGTTGTTGTAGTGATTGCCTATACGCGTGTCTAGCGAGACCCCCTCAATAATCTCTCGGCTATTCATATCGCCGGCGAGCGCGTAGCTGTCTAGCTCATTAAAAAATGCGACACGCATCGCTAGATATGTATTCGAAAACAATTTGATTGCTTCAGCCTCACGCGTGTCGGCAAACAAAAGTTCAACGTCAGATTTTAGTGCACCCTCAGCGAGCAAATTTGCAAATGTCTTTGCACGCTCTGACTTTTCACCCACAATAATACGACTTGGGTATAAGTTATCGTAGAGCGCCTTACCCTCCCTCAAAAACTCTGGCGAAAACATCACCATATTAGTCTTTAAACGCTCCCTTACATTATCTATGAAACCAACTGGAATTGTTGATTTAACGACGATACAGGCAGTAGGTTCGCTCTCGATGACTTGAGCAATCACTGCCTCAACCGATGACGTATCAAAAAAATTTTTCGTTTTATCATAATTGGTTGGCGTCGACACTATTACGTAGTCAGCGCCAGTGAGCGAGGCTTTCAAAGCAGTACTTGCGGACAAGTTCAAATTTTTTTCAGTTAAATATTCAGAAAGCTCAGCGTCAACAATTGGAGACTTACGCGCATTCAGATCATCCACGCGCTCCTGAGAAATGTCTACACCAATGACCTCATTGTGCTGCGACAACAAAACCGCATTCGACAGCCCAACATAACCCAGACCAACAACTACAACTTTCATGAATTAATATTCAATTATTTTTCACCGCGCGCACAAAAATCACATCCATCTGTCGATAATACCCCAACGTCAACTCCCCTGAAATTTTGGATGAACGGCTCGACATCACCCTACCGAAAGCCCTTCGATGCGAATTCATGGGCGGATGCCTCCATAAACCTTGCAACCGATCCACAATCAAAACGCTGGTCATACAAGCGCAGTATTTCCACTGACCCACTTTACGCATGAATATTGATTGCATCCGCCAATTGATTTTCCCCGTCCGCTCCTGCACGCAAACCCCGCAGGGTGTCAAAGAAATCTGGCGTCAAAACGTATCGACCAATGGAGGCGAGATTTGACAGCGCTTCAATAGCCGCGAATTTTTCGACTAAACCTGTAATGCCGGCGCCAGCAACACTTGGCACAACAACTCCATACTTTGAAAAACCATTATTTTTTAGCACTGTTTTTCAAAAGATCTATTCTGTATAGAATATTTCAGATTTAGAGTTTGGCGAAATAAATTCACTTTGAAGGGTCCGATCAATACCCTCTTGCAGGCTGAAGGGCGCTTCAAAAGAATCTAATTTATTCTTCTTCGAAGTAAAAGTAGTAGTGGAACAAAACTTTCTGACCCGAATTGAACTCAGCGGTAATTTTAAACCTGTTATTGATGCAGCCAAATCAGCCAAATAACCTAAAGCCAAACCAAAAAAATAAGGCATTGTAAATCGAAAATAATTATTTACTTCGAGTGTTTTTATAACCTGTGAGGTTAATCTTTTCATGTTGAGATCAGGTGTATCAATGTAGTTATAGACTGCGTATTGCGCCTCACTCTCAATGCACTTCTCTAAAAAAGCAACAATATTACCAATGTATGCCATAGATTTTTTGTTTTCACCATCACCAATCATAATGAAGTTGCCTGAGGCAATTTGCTTAAATAAATTATAAACATTACCTCGATTACCCTCACCAAATATTACAGTCGGGCGAACAATTATGAGTGATTTTTCACCGTTATTTTGCCATACTCGAAACTTTTCCTCAGCTTTAAATTTCGTGCGTCCATATTCATTAAACGGATTAATTGCACCAGTTTCATCTGTATCAGGCTCCGCAAATCCATAAACAGCGACCGTACTCGTGAAGACAATCTTATTGATGCTTTTCTCTTCACACACCAATGCAATATTTTCTGCTCCGTCTACGTTTGTGCGCTGATATTCAGACTTATCACGAATGTTATCACGATGCACAGCCGCCAAATTCACTACTAAATCGCCAGTTATCTTATTCCGCAACGTTTCGATATCACGTATATCTGCAATCTTACACTTCTCCGGAAATTGATTGCTCATTTTCAGATCAATGATTTCAAAATCCTGCTGCTTTAGTTCAAGTTGTCGGCACAAGTTCGTGCCAACAAACCCAGACCCACCAATCACTGAAATTTTTTTCATCATTATTTATAAAGATTTATGCTGTAAAAAAGTTAAAGTTTTACATGTCAGAAAATTAACATACTCATTAAATTTTGCGCTGAAATTAGGCAATATTTTGAATATCAGTTTATTGATTAAATTTGTATCTATACATAAATATGAAATATTCAGCTCTATTCCTATAAACACTCATAATTCTGTACTCTTGCTTACAAATGATTCATTGTGCTTTAAGAAGTGTTACATAATTAAGCCTAATTATCGTTATTTTCAATTTTTGAAGATACTTCCAATTCCAATAACGTTATTTCGTTTTTTAATTCAATTAACTGAGCCTTTTTAAATACTAAAACTTCTCTAGAAAGAATAGCCTTTTCCCTGATACCAATGTTTGATAACTTATAACTATGTATTTTGCGTGTTTTTTTCTTATTTATATTTTCAATGTAAATAGCACCCTGACCAATCAAAGATGTCATTAAGTTATACGCAGCGCCAGTTGAGATACCAATTTTATTAGCAATTTGGCGATAAGTTATATTTGGGTTGCTAGAAACCATGCACATTACTTTGTATTTATAATACATTTTATTTTGCTTTAATGAACTAGCCATAATTTCATGAACTTAACGCAATAATGATAGCTACCGCACAAGATCTCAGTATATTTGAGGCTTGTTGTAGGTTGATTATAAAATTAGCTATCAACTTTGAACTTTATTATTACACAATTCAAATATGGTCAATATTATTAATAACAAAATGATATTAATAATATCGACCCTGTTATCATTTACTCATATAATCTGAATCAATTTATTAAATAAATGATTCGCAAAAAATCATTTTGATACTATGTTCAAATTTGAACATAGTATCAAAACTCCACAAAGGGTATTGACATATGTCATATAACAACTGGTATTTAGTTCAATTCAAACCAAATTGTCACCAAATCGCTCAAAAAAATCTTAAGCGTCAAAGCTTTAAAACATTTCTTCCAATTGAGCGAAAAACTCAATTAAGATATGGTAAAAAAACGATAACAAACACTCCATTATTTTTAAATTATATGTTTGTTTATATACCTTTTGAAAAAAATTGGACTACGGTCTCATCAACATACGGCATTTCTCGAATTATTTCTTTCAACGGTGTACCAAGGCCAATTCCTACAAATCTGATGACTGAACTAATTAAAAGATGTGATAAAAATGGAATACTAATACCCCCCAAAGATCTTCAACAAGGTGATAAAATTAGAGTTATAAATTCTCCATTCACAGAATTTATAGCCACAATTGATCAAATTGATTCACAAAAACGGATCTGGATTTTGATGGATATTATGGGACGGCCAACAAAAATTAGACTTTCTGAAAACCAAATGCGGTCTTCTTAATAAAATAATTAAATAAATTTGAATTATTTATCATAGCCATTTGGGTTTATATCTTGCCAAAACCATATATCTTCACACAAGTTATCATCACAGCGATTTGATTCTAATTTATTAATTCCAGTAGCCTTAATGAACCAGCTCACAAAACTTCGTGATCTGCTTCTAAAAAGCTCAACGCATGTATGACTGCTAATATAGTCATCACTGCCTGTCAAAAAAACTTTCATATAAATTTTATACTATAGTTATTTATTAATTTATTAAATATTATAATTTACTTTTAAAAGGAATATATTCCAACAAAATTGCCGCATTGCCTCTTTTGTTAAAAAGTACGAAAGTAAAAAAAATTTGGGAACATATCATGAGTTCAAACACTCCTCAAATAGCAAGATCAAAACCTGCTAGCTTCAATTGGGAAGATCCTTTTTTATTGGAAGATCAGTTCACTGAAGAAGAACGCATGATACGCGATACAGCAAGAGCTTATTGCAATGATAAGTTAATGCCCCGAATAATTGAAGCCAACCGCAATGAAATATTTCATAGAGAAATCATGAATGAAATGGGTGAGCTTGGTTTGCTTGGCTCTACAATACCTGAAGAACTTGGAGGTGTTGGTGCTAACTATACATCATATGGCTTAGTTGCACGAGAAGTGGAGCGCGTTGATAGTGGTTATCGCTCAGCAATGTCAGTTCAGTCATCTTTAGTAATGCATCCAATTTTTGCATATGGAAATAATGATCAGCGAAATAAATATTTGCCTAAATTGGCATCTGGCGAACTAGTTGGATGCTTTGGCCTCACTGAACCAGATCATGGTTCAGATCCAGGCGGAATGCTAACTAGAGCGAAGCAAGTAGATGGTGGATATTTAATTTCAGGTGCAAAAAACTGGATTACAAATTCGCCAATAGCTGATGTTTTCATAATTTGGGCAAAATCTGGTGCACATGATAATAATATTAAAGGATTTATATTAGAACGTGGGATGAAAGGGTTAGAATCCCCAAAGATTGAGGGTAAATTTTCTCTACGCGCGTCAACGACTGGCATGATTCAAATGGATGAGGTTTTTGTACCAGAAGAAAATATCCTTCCCAATGTTTCTGGTTTAGCTGGCCCATTTGGATGCTTGAACCGTGCTCGTTATGGTATTGCTTGGGGCACAATGGGTGCAGCAGAATTTTGCTGGCATGCAGCAAGGCAATATACACTTGATCGAAAACAATTTGGCCGCCCCCTTGCACAAACACAACTTATTCAAAAAAAATTAGCAGATATGCAAACTGAAATTTCCTTAGGCTTACAAGGATGTTTGCGTATGGGGCGTTTGTTTGATGAACATAAAGTTCCTGCTGAATTAATAAGTTTAATGAAACGTAATAATTGTGGCAAAGCGTTAGATATTGCTCGCACAGCCCGTGACATGCACGGTGGAAACGGTGTTTCAGATGAATATGGTGTAATACGTCATGTCATGAATTTAGAAGCTGTTAATACGTATGAAGGTACGCATGACATTCATGCATTAATACTTGGTCGTGCACAAACAGGCCTGCAGGCATTTTTCTAAGTTACCTTAAAAATTAAATGATATAGCGTTATATCAGATCAAATAAGCTTGAAATCTAACTATAATATTTATGCTTAACTATATTATGTGATTAAATTCATAAAATCATATATTTATCTGAGACTAACTATGCATTGCCAACATTGAAAAATTCTTAACGTCGCGTTATGTACAATTCTTGTCGATATATATCCTTGATTTTTATCAAGAATCATCAATAATGTCTTCACTTGGGGGAGTTACAAAATTAATTGTAATGATGAATCCATCAAAAACATGGTTAAAATTTAAAGTTTTAACCGTATCGGGAGAATAATATGATTAAAAAATCTTTAACTAATCTAGCGATCGCAGCAACACTTGCGACAGCTGGAACAGCAGCTTTTGCTGACTGTGGTGATGTTCAAATAGCAGAAATGAACTGGGCATCAGCTGAATTAATGGCAAATGTAGACAAAATCATTCTTGAGAATGGTTATGGATGTAACGTGGAACTAGTTCCAGGTGCAACTATGACTTCATTCGCATCTATGAATGAAAAAGGTCAACCTGACGTAGCTCCAGAATTATGGATCAACGCTGTTCGTGACCCATTAAATGCGGCTATGGATGAAGGCAGACTACACTCTACAAATGCTGGCCCAATTACTCAACTAGGTGAAGGTTGGTGGGTAACTCCTGCATTCCAAGCAGCGCACCCTGAATTAGACACAGTTGTAAAAATCATAGAGCGCCCAGACTTGTTTCCAGATGCAGAAGACTCAAGCAAAGGTGCCTTTGTTGGTTGCCCAGCGGGATGGGGTTGCCAATTGGCAAACGCAAACTTGTTCAGAGCATTTGACATGGAAGCAAAAGGTTGGACATTAGTAGATCCAGGTTCAGCCGCTGGTTTGGACGGTTCAATTGCTAAAGCTGGTGATCGTGGTGAGAATTGGTTTGGTTATTACTGGTCTCCAACTGCAATGGTTGGAAAATATGGCCTAATTCCAGTTGACTTTGGTGTACCTTTCGCAGGCACTGACAACTGGGATGGTTGTATTGTTAAAGCAGAGCAAGATTGTGCTGACCCACAAGCAAGTGCTTGGACAGTATCTGAAGTACACACAATCATTACTGATAGCTTGAAAAATAAAGGCGGCATTGCTGTTGATTATTTAGAAGCACGTACGTACCCAGGTCCAATCATGAACGCAATGTTAGTATACATGGGTGAAGAACAAGCTGGTGGCGAAGATGCTGCTATTGAATTCTTAATGCAGCACGAAGACTTATGGTCATCTTGGGTTTCTGCAGATGCTGCTGCAAAAATCAAAGCTGGATTATAATATATAACTTTTCAAAACACCGGTTAGATTGATTTCTAGCCGGTGTTTTTATTTATCAAAAGAATGGAATTATTTAATGTCTCTTATTGATTGGAATAAACTCACCATAACCGAACCACCCGTTTTACCCAGAGAGCTTCTTAGAAATTTTAAAAAAGGCATTGATGGTGCTTTTAGAGATTTTTCTCGAACATACGGTGAGGCATTAGAAAACTTTTTTAATCCATTATTAATGTTTTTAAAATGGTTTCAGGATTTATTGGTAGCAACACCCTGGCCAATAATCCTTTTGATTATTGGAGGACTTTCTTGGATTGGCTCTAGAAGTTGGAAAATGTCAGTAGGTGCTGTTTTGGCATTTGTTGCAATTGGCTGGATGGATATGTGGGAAGATACTATGGCTACTTTAGCAATCGTATCTGTAGCTACTCTTTTATGTATAGCAATTGGAATTCCGATAGGGATCTGGATGTCTCGAAGTGATCGTGCGCAAAGGATAATCACACCTGTACTTGATGTTATGCAAACTATTCCTTCTTTCGTGTATCTTATACCTGTTGTTATGCTGCTTGGAATTGGTAAAGTTCCAGGATTATTAGCTGTTATGATCTACGCAAGCCCCCCAATCATTAGATTAACTAATTTAGGAATTCGTTTGGTTGATGCTGAGGTTTTAGAAGCTGCAGATGCTTTTGGATCAAATTATCGACAAAAATTATTCCAAGTACAAATTCCACTAGCACTCCCAAATATATTTGCTGGCGTTAATCAAACAATTATGATGTCTCTTTCAATGGTTGTTATTGCTGCAATGATTGGTGTACCTGGCCTAGGAGTTCCAGTTTTAAGAGCCGTATCAAATCAATACCTAGCATTAGGCTTAATGAATGGCCTTGCAATTGTTGCAATTGCTATAATTTTCGACCGCGTATCTCAAGCGTATGGCAAAAGATTACAAAAACATCGCGAAGGAGATCATGGTGTCTAAAGTAAAAATTAAAATTAATGATTTATACAAAATCTTTGGCCCCAAAGGTGAATCTCATGTTGAAAAAGTTAAATCAGGCATGGGAAAACCAGAGCTTCTTGAAAAACATAGTCATGTTTTAGGCCTCCAAAATATTAATCTTGATATTATAGAGGGTAAAATTCAAGTTATTATGGGTTTATCGGGTTCAGGCAAATCTACATTAATTCGACATATAAATCGTTTAATTGAACCTACTGCTGGTCAAATTTATATTGATGATGTTGATGTACTTGCTATGTCTGATGAGGAACTTATGAATTTCCGCAGATTTAAAGCATCAATGGTTTTCCAAAAATTTGCGCTTCTTCCACACAGAACTGTTTTAGCAAATACTATTTATGGGTTAACTATGCAGGGCGTTGAAGTCAAAGATGCAGAAGAGCGCGCGGCTCACTGGTTAAAACGTGTTGGATTAGATGGTTTTGAAGACCGCTATCCAGCTCAATTATCTGGTGGCATGCAACAACGCGTAGGCTTAGCGAGAGCATTAGCAACAGATGCAGATATTCTCTTAATGGATGAAGCATTTTCAGCATTAGATCCACTTATAAGATCTGATATGCAGGGTAT
>Ga0233438_10001578_pt1 | contig 24623 bp, 25 predicted proteins | sample SI_123_September_FD_182720 | JGI IMG/M metagenome (GOLD analysis project Ga0233438, IMG submission 182720) | Seawater microbial communities from Saanich Inlet, British Columbia, Canada - SI_123_September2016_10_MG | ecosystem: Environmental > Aquatic > Marine > Inlet | place: Canada: British...
AGTTTTTGATTATTTACAGCATTTTTCACCATATTCTCCATTTGTGTAGCTTTTCTGGTGTTTTTGTAGAAAAGGTTTTGAATTCATTTAAATTCTCTATCATTTTAAAGACTTCTGTCATTTCATTACCCTCATTTTCACTTTCAAAATTAAATTTTGATAAGATTTTAAAGGCATCTTTACTTATGACCACAGACATAACTCCGTCCATATCTTCTAATTTGTCAAAATTAGATTGCCCATAACTTATTGTTGATGTAATTGCTAAAGCAATTAAAAGAATTGTTTTTTTCATTGTTGTTAAATTTAATTGATGATATTACTTATTATTTTTAAATATTTTATAAACTGAATCTTCATAAACATGAAGTTTATTTAATGCTTGATTTCCCTTTTTTAGATTAGTTGAAACTATTTTTAATACGTTGGTTATTTGTGCTAGATTTTCTGCTGCTTGTTTTTTTTCATTGTAGTCATTAATTATATGTAATCCTGAATATGTACTTAATAATAGTATTACTGAGGCTGCTACCATTCGCCAATTATTGTTTTTGATTTTAGAATTTAAAATTATTTTTTTGATGTAAGTTTCATCAGTATTACTTTTAAAATAATTGAAAAGTAGTTGATATTCCTTTAAATGTGGAGCAACTTTATTTGAGGCGAAATAAGTTCTTAAGGCATCTTCCTCTTTTAAAGTTGTCTCAGCATTTTCATACTTTACTAATAATCTTTCAATGTTGGCTAACTCCATAATTATGTTGTTTAGTTAGTTGTTCTCTAATCGTTTTTCTTGCTCTAGACAATGAAACTCTAACAGCCGTAGGTTTCATATTTACCATTTCACAAATTTCTTCAAAATCATATTGTTCAATATCTCTTAATTGAATTATCAATTTTTGTTGATCTGGGAGATTGTTAATAAGTAAATGAACTCTATCTACACTGTCTATATATTCTAATTTATTTTCTAAGCTAGTCTCTTTTTCTTTATAGTTACTATGAATTAATGTTAAGTTACTAGCCTGTTTGGACTTTAGTCTATCATAACAGTAATTCTTAGTCATAGTCATAGCAAAGGCTTCGGTATTTCTATAACTGGCTATTTTATCTCTATTCTTCCATAACTTAAATAACAATTCTTGAGTGGCATCCTCAGCCTCTTCAGTAGAAGTCAACAATCTTTTTGATAGTCTAAATACTTTATCTTTAAACGGAAAAACAACTTTTAAAAAGTCTGATTGATTCATTATTTACAAAGAGTTATTTTTTAAATTAATTTAATATTGATTTCTTATATTTTTATGACGAGATGCATTATATTTTGTTACATCTATAGATAAAAAAATACTAATTATACTTAAATTGCGTTAAATTGTTATTCAAAACAAGTTATGAAAGAAATAGTTCTAAAAACCCTAATTTTAATTTTATTTGTCTGTTTCTCATTTCAAAGCTGCAATAAAAATCAAGACGAATTAAATCCCGAAATTGAAGTTCAAGATTTTATTTGGAAAGCAATGAATGCCTATTATTTACATCAAGATGAAATTTCTGACTTATCTGACACCAAGTTTAACTCAAATCAACAATTAGAAAACTTTTTATATAATTTTGAAACTCCTGAAGAAATTTTCAACTCTTTAAAAAAAACATCTGATTCAAAATCTACTTTAATTGAAGATTATATAATTAATGACACTCCAATTCCTCTTAGATCTTCGTTTACGTCGGGATTGGAATTTGGAATTTTTAAAAACCCAACTAGTTTAGATAGTGTAATTGGGTATTCTTCTCATATCCTACCCTTATCCTATGCGGAAAATGAAAACATTAGCAGAGGAGATTTTTTCTATGCTGTTATAAATCAAGATAATGACACAGTTCGTTTAGCTGAAAATAATTACAGAGAGCTTTTAATAGACTACCCACAAGACACGTTAAAATTACTTATGGCAGATTTTGACGGATCTAGCTTTATAACTAATAATCAAAGAGTAGAGTTGGTTAAAAAAAATTATCAGTACCCTCCTGTTTTACTAAAAAAAGTTTTTGATTTGGGTGTAAAAAAAGCAGGATATTTATTGTATAACAATGATTTTTCTGCCAATTACATAGGAGACTTAAATGCTACTATGCAGGAGTTTAAAAATGAGTCTGTAAACGAATTGATTATAGATTTGAGATATTCAATTGGTAGTGATTCATATGCAAAAACAATTTCAGAAATAGCTTCCATGATTACAGGCCAATTTCCAAATGAAATATTTATCAAAGAAACATGGAATGAAAAGGCTCAATCATGGTTTGAATTAAATCAACCAGACTCTGTCTTAACAAGATATCCAACAACTATTTACAATAATGAAACCATTAACAGTTTGAATCTTTCTGATGTTTACATCATTTTAAACGGTGAAGGTTTTACAGGATCTTCGTCTATAGAACTTCTTATTAATGGCTTACGCCCATACATTAATGTTCATGTATTAGGGAATACAACCTCTGGAAGCAACCTAGGTTCAATCTATTTATATGATTCGCCAGATTATGACTTTAATTATGTAAATACAAATCATATGTACTCTGTTGCACCTTCAGTACTTACCTTTTCCAATAAGGAAAATAACACCTACAGAAGTGGAATTTCACCAACTATTACGTTATGTTCAATTGAGAACCCTCTAAATTTAGGGGAACTCGGTGAAATCTCAGACCCATTATTAGATATCACTTTGTCGTATATGTTAACAGGAGATGCTGCGATAACTGTGTTATGTAACCCATTTGATTTAGACATAGTTTACAACTCCATAAGTACTCAAAGAATTGTAGATAAAGGAACTTTTATAAAACAAGACTTACCAAATTTAGGACGATAATGAAAAATATAAAATCTAAAATAAGCATAGTAATAATTGTTAGTGCGTTATTTTTTACTTCATGTGAAAAAAGTGACAATTATATGGCTACTGGAAATGATGAAATCCATTTATTTATTTGGAGGGCTATGAATAATTACTATTTATGGCAGCCTAATGTTCCAGATTTATCTGACACCAGATTCACCAATATTGGTCAATTATATTCTGAATATTCTAATTTTTCGTCACCTAAAGATGTGTTTGAAAGCCTGCGCTACCAACCAGGGGTTGTAGATCGTTTTTCCTGGATTGTTGATGATTATGTAGCATTAGAAAATTCATTTCAAGGAATAAATTTAAGTAACGGAATGGAGTTTGGTTTGGTGAGGTATGATAGTGACGCTTCAAAAGTATTTGGGTACGTTAGGTACGTGATTCCAGGGTCTGATGCTGAAGCTCAAAACATAGAGAGAGGAATGTTGTTTTCAGAAGTAGACGGTGTTCAGTTAACAGAATCAAACTACAGAGATCTTTTATTTGATGATAGTACAAACTATTCAATAACTTTAGCAGATTTTAACAGTGGTAATCCTTTGTCTAACTCAACTATCATCAGTTTAACAAAAACTCAATTGCAAGAAAATCCTGTTGCAATTGTAAAAACCATTCAAGAGGGTAGTAATACTATTGGTTATCTACTATATAACCAATTTTCGAGTAGTTTTGATAGCAATTTAAATGCTGCATTTGCTACATTTCAATCAGAAAATATTACTGATTTAATAATAGATTTAAGATATAATGGAGGTGGTAGTATAAATACCGCAACCTATCTTGGTGCTATGGTAACAGGTCAATTTAATGGACAATTATTTTCAAAAGAACAATGGAATACAAAAATTCAAGAATTATTAGATGCTAGCATTTTTGAAAATAATTTCACTAATGAAATAGTAAAAAGAGATCAAAATCAAAATATAATTTTACAAGAACCTATTAATTCTCTTAATTTAAATCGTGTTTACTTTATTACAACAGGAAGTTCAGCTTCAGCCTCAGAATTAGTTATGAATAGTTTGTCTTCATATATTAATGTTAGTTCTGTAGGTAAAAAGACAGTTGGTAAAGTTCAGGGTTCTGTAACATTATATGACTCAGACAATTACACAAGAACTGGAGAAAATTTAGCTTCAAACCACAACTGGGCACTCCAACCTTTGGTATTAGAAATTAAAAATAAAGACAACTTCAACGAACCAGATGGGATTACTCCAACAGTAGAATTATCAGAGGATTTTGGAAATTTAGGTGAACTAGGTGAAAGAAGTGATCCATTATTAGATAGAACTATTGTATTAATAGCTACTGGAAGTAGATCTTTGTACCCTAAATCAAATAATTTTTCAGAACTGAAGCAAATTAGTAATTCAAAAGAAAATTATCCTTCTGGAAACAACATGTTTATTGAATTAAAAAATAAAAATTTAAATCAAAAGGTTCAATAAATATAGTAGACTTAAAACTCTGGTCTAAACTCACTGTTATTTTCTTGGTTTCTTTTTTGAGCATAAGCAAAACCAGAATCCCACCATTTAGTCATTTTGTTTGATTCAAATACTAAAGAGTTTGTTGTTAACACTGTGGGCGTATAATACAAGTTTAACTTAACGTTGTTTTGTTTAGCAGACATTTTTCCAATTGTTATATTATGTTTTTCTACATGTTCCATCATAAATTCTTGTATGGTAAACAATAATGAAAAAGGATTTTTGATAGGCATTCTATTGATTTGGGTGACTTCAGTTTCTAAAATAATAGCATCTACTTCTTTAGCTCCTCTTTCAATTGCCTCTCTAATAGGAATTAAACAACCAAATCCACCATCACCGTATTGATGACCGTTTTTCTCTAACAAACTCATGAACGGAATGTAATTACAAGATCCCCAAATCCAATCACAAAAATTTTCATAAGTATTTTCTTTAATCGATTTATATTCTATCCTGTTAGCTGTAAAATTAGAGATGGTAACTACAACTTCTTTTTTTTCTTTTAAAATAGCAGCATAAATTTCTTTGGTGATTTTTTTTGAAATTAGTTTTCTTAAATTCTTGCTCTCACCAAATGTTTTACTCCCTCTGATAAAATTAAATAGGGTGGCAGAATGACGAATATTTACAATAGTTACTCCATTTTTATTGGTAATTCTAAATGGATTTACATTAAAAATACTACGTTGATTTACCTCTGTATATATTTTTTTTAGTGTATCAATTTCACCTAAAGCTAAATGTGAAACCATTAAACTACCAGTAGATGTACCTAAAAAAATATCATAAGTATTTTTCTTCTCTTTTAATAAATATTCTGCAACACCTCCTGCAAATGCCCCTTTACTTCCTCCTCCAGAAATTACTAACGCTTTCTTCATTATTCAACAAATGATTTATGTATTTTCGTTTTATAAAAATACCAAAATGAAATCATTATTTGCAGGAGTTTTTTTATTTGTTTTTTTTACTTCTTGTACTAAAGAATATCAACCAAGAGAAATTGATACTGTCTCAATTAAAGAATTTAAAATTGATAGCAACAGTATTCGTTCTATCGTGGCTATTGATTCTTTAACCATGTATTATGCCGGATCTAAAGGAGATATTGGATTTACAAATAATGGTGGAAAATCTTGGGAAACAAAACAGTTTAAATATCAAGATTCTATTTACCCTAATTTTAGAAGCATTGCGTTTAATGATAAAACAAATGTTGTTTACGCACTATCTATCTCTAACCCTGCTTTGCTTTATCAATATAATTTTTCTGATTCATTTATTGTATACAAAGAAAACCATCCAAACGTTTTTTACGATTCAATGAAGTTTTTTGATGAAATAAATGGCATTGCTATTGGAGACCCAACTGATGGAAATTGTTTATCTATACTATTAACAAATGATGGAGGTAATACATGGAAAAAAGTTTCTTGCCAACAAATTCCAAAAGTAGTTGAAGGAGAAGCTGCTTTTGCTGCAAGTAATACTAACATTAAAACTTTAGGAAATACTGTTTGGATTGTAAGTGGTGGAGTAAAATCTAGAATTTTTAAATCTATTGATTTAGGAGTTACTTGGAATGTTTATGAAACTCCTATTATTCAAGGTACTAGTTCACAAGGTATTTACTCTGTTGATTTTGCTGACGAAAATAACGGAATTGTAATTGGAGGAGACTATTCAAAACCCAATGAAAATTTCAAAAATAAAGCAATTACATCAGATGGAGGAAAATCTTGGACTTTGGTAGCAGACGGAGAAAGCCCCAACTATAAAAGTTGTGTTCAATATGTACCCAACACCAATGGTAAAGAAGTTTTTGCTGTTGGCAAAACAGGAGTATCCTACTCTAATAATGGAGGTATTAGTTGGAAAGAGGTTAGTAAAGAAGCATATTATACTATTCAGTTTGTTAATAGTAATATTGCTTGGTTATCAGGTAATAATAAAATTGGTAAGTTAATTCTCCCGTAAAATGAAATGTAAAATTTTTCTTATAATCATAATTGCACTTAGCTCTTGTTCAGAAAAAACTCAATTTATTAATGAATTTAATTGTGAAGTAGCGGTTTTTCAAAACTTGGAAAGAATTGAGGATGTGAAAAAACTTTTTTCTGTTTATTATCCAGATAGTTGGAAAACCAATTTGTATTATGATAAAAATCAATCTTCTATATATACAGCAGATACAACAAAACAATTAAAAGAAACCATGTTATTGGATATCACACATATATCTAGTGAATTAGTATTTGACTCTAATTTTATTAAAAAATTTAATTCCAATTTAAAACAACAGCAATTAACTGAAATAAGCTCTAACCAGATACTTTTTAGAGATAAACCCACTTTTTATTCTGAAGCGAAAGGATTCAAAAATAAGTTTAAGTATAGTGTGTTAAATCTATTCATAAAATTGAATGAAAAGAATTATATTCACTCTACAATAGAAGTTTATGGAGATTCCTTAAGAAGGAAAAGAATTTGTAAAGGAATTAATTTATTAGAAAAAACAATATTTTAAAAAAGGCTATGAATAAAGAGCATATAATTAAAAGATTTATAAGTTACGTGACTATAGACACAGAATCAGACCCAAATAACCCTAACTTCCCTAGCTCAGATAATCAATGGGATTTAGCAAATCTTTTAGTTAAAGAACTAAAAGACATTGGAATGAGTGATGTAACTTTAGATAAAAACTGCTATGTTATGGCCACTTTGCCCAGTAATTTAGACTATGATGTTCCTACTATTGGTTTTGTTTCTCATATAGACACTACTCCAGATTATACAGGTTCAAATGTAAAACCAAAAATTCATCACGAATACGATGGTAAGGATATAGTTCTAAATGAAAATGAAAACATAGTGTTAAGTCCTTCTTATTTTGATGATTTACTTCAATATAAAGGACAAACTATTATTACAACCGACGGTACTACCCTACTGGGTGCAGATGATAAGGCTGGGATTACAGAGATAGTTTCTGCTATGGAATATTTAATCAATCATCCAGAAATAAAACATGGTAAAATTAGAATTTGTTTTACACCTGATGAAGAAGTTGGAAAAGGAGCTCATAAATTTGATGTTAAAAAGTTTGGAGCAGATTGGGCATATACCATGGATGGCAGTCAAATTGGGGAGTTAGAATATGAAAACTTTAATGCGGCTAGTGCAAAAATTACTATTAATGGAAAAATTGTTCACCCTGGCTACGCCAAAGGTAAAATGATAAATTCTATGACCATAGCAGGTGATTTTATTCATAGGCTTCCATCTAAGGAAGTTCCTGAGTCTACAGAAGGCTATGAAGGTTTTTTTCATTTGCATCAACTAAAAGGCAACGTAGAACAGTCTGTTTTACACTACATCATAAGAGATCATGATACAGATTTATTTAATAATAGAAAACAATTTATGATTGATTTGGTTGCTAAGATGAATAGTGAGTTGGGCGATGATGCCATTGAAATAGATATAAAGGATCAATATTATAATATGAAAGAAAAAGTAATTCCTGTTATGCATATTGTAGATATAGCTGAAGAAGTGATGAAGGAAATAGGAATTACCCCGCTCATTAAACCTATCAGAGGCGGAACAGATGGATCACAACTTTCTTTTATGGGACTTCCATGCCCAAATATTTTCGCAGGAGGACATAACTTTCATGGAAGATATGAGTATGTACCTGTAGAATCTATGATGAAAGCAACAGAGGTTATAATTGGAATTTCTGAAAAGGTAGCTTATAAATTCAAAAATTAAGACAATTCCGAATGTTTTCCTTTTACACCTCTAAAGAAGTTATGAAAATGTTTAAAGTCTTTTTCTTTATTGTCGGTAGTTTCGTAGGGTTCTGAAAATTTTATTTGTTTGTTTTCAAAATCTAGGGTAGCCATTACAATAGGTACTTTTGCTCCTTTTGCTATGTAGTAAAAACCTGTTTTCCATTTGGATACTTTTTTTCTTGTACCCTCTGGTGAAATTCCTAGTCTAAACTCTTTTTTATTGTCAAAAATTTGCACAATAGCATCAACCATATTACTACTCTTACTTCTGTCTACCGGTGTACCACCTAAAGAACGAAATATAAATCCAAAAGGACCTTTAAACAGTGAGTTTTTACCAATAAAATTTACTTTTTCACCAGAAGAATTCCTTGCTAAAATTGCAATTGGGAAATCTTTCCAACTTGTGTGAGGGGCAGCTATTACAACATATTTCTTTAAATATTTTGGAAAGTCACCCACTAATTTCCATCCTAGAATACGAGTAAATATAAAGTTTGATAATTTTTGCATCTTCAATTTAAAAAGTTTTAAATTTAAGAACTTATTTTTGAATGATGATAGAATTACTTATTTACTTGATAATAACAATTGCCAGTATTTTTATTGGCCTTTTTTTAGGAAGAAACTTCACTAGATTAAAGTTTGAAAAAAAACAAGCTACGCTCGAAGAAAGAAATACTATTTTAAGTAATAGTTTTCATGAAATTACTGAAGATTTTAAGAATTCTCAACTAGAAAAAGAAGCATTAATAGCCACAAAAACGCGTTTGGATACAGAATTAAAAAATTCTGAATTAAAATTAGTTGAAAATAAACAAGAATTGGATAAGATTAATGAAAAATTCACAAAAGAATTTGAAAATCTCGCCAACAAAATATTAGATGAAAAGTCTTCTAAGTTTACCGAACAGAATAAATTAAATATAACATCTATTCTAAATCCTTTAAAAGAAAAGATTGAAGGTTTTGAAAAAAAGGTTTCTGAATCACAAAAAGAGAGTGTTGGAATGCATTCTGCTCTCAAAGAACAACTTAATAGTTTAAAGGATTTAAATATTCAAATGAGTAAAGAGGCTATTAATTTAACTAAGGCCTTAAAAGGAGATAGTAAAACTCAAGGAGATTGGGGTGAAACACAATTAGAAATTCTTTTAGAAAAAGCAAACCTTGCAAAAGATATTCATTTTACCACACAAGGTGGGTACAGAGATGAGGAAGGAAGGCTTAAAAAGCCAGATTTTATAATTAATTTACCTGATAATCGTCATTTAATTGTAGATTCAAAAGTTTCATTAACTAATTATGAAGCATATTTTAATGAAGAAGATGAAAAACAAAAAGGGGTTTATCTTAAAAAACATGTAGAAAGTATTCGAAAACACATCAAAGAATTAAGCGATAAAAAATATGAATCTCTATATGAAATTAATACTCCAGATTATGTGTTGATGTTTGTTCCAATAGAACCTGCTTATTTACTTGCTCTTAGTAACAATAATCAACTTTATTTAGAGGCTTTAGACAAAAATGTTGTATTAGTTTCTACTTCTACTCTCCTTGCTACATTAAGTACCGTATCTTCCATGTGGCGTCAGGAAAATCAAAAGAAAAATGTATTAGAAATTGCAAATCAGGCGGGAAGATTATACGATCAATTTGTAAATCTAACAGATGATTTAATTAAAGTTGGTAATCAATTAAAAACAGTTCAAGGTAGTTATGATACTTCTATGAAAAAACTTACTGGTAAGGGAAATCTAATTAAAAAAGTTGAAAAAATTAAGGAATTAGGGGCAAAAACTAGTAAAATAATGAACAAAAATTTATTAGATAGAGCTTCCGAAAACTAGTTCAGAACTAATTTTATTATACTGTTTTTTTGACTGGAAGAAAGGTTGGCTATATAAATTCCTTTTTTACAATAATTTAAGCTGAATTCATCGTTATCTTTTATGTTTTTAATTTTAACGATTAGCCTTCCTGAAAGATCGTAAACTTTTAATGTATGAGATTCATTGTTTTTTACAGATAATTTAAATATGCCATCATTGCTTGGGTTTGGATAAATACTCAATAAATCTTCAATTACATAGTTGTTATTACTTAAAATACCAATACCCTCTTTAATAGTTATCGACTGATTAGCTTCAATGTTGGTAAAGGTTTCTGTAACTCCCGTGGCTGTCCAAGTAACCTTGAGGTAATCAACTATATTAGATAAACCTGTTCCAAAAAACTCATAAAATGAATTTTGTGACAAATATCCCTCACCAGCTAACGTATATCTGTATTGAGATTCACCGTTTACATTAATTTCTATAGTATTACCAATTCCATCTTTATTAGAAACAACCCCCTCTAACTTTACTTTTAACCAATTATTTTCATTAGAAGTATTGTTCTGCCATAAGAAGTTATTTTCTGTATCATTACCCACAACAATTTCTGGTTTTCCATCATTGTTAATATCTCCGATTGCATTGGAATAACTTTCTCTTAAATCTATATTGAATCCAATATCTTGTGGTATGATAAAAGTTTCATCAGTTTGCTGATGATAAAATGCAGATGATATCAATGAACCATTCCCATTTTCGCTACTACTTACATAGATATCTAGTAAACCATCGTTATCGGCATCTAAAAATACAGCCCCCCACCCTACACTATCAAATGATGTTCCGGTTTCAGTTGCTACATTCGTAAAAGTACCGTCACCATTATTTTTTAATAATACGTTTCCTTGAATTGATGAAACTTGACTGAATGGAGTGTTCGTTATATATATATCAAACCAACCGTCGTTATTAAAATCTCCTAATGTAGTAGACATTGCACTAACATCTACACCAGCGTTACTAGAGTCTGAAACATCTTGGAAAACACCATCTCCTAAATTTTTATATAATCTATTGATGTTTTCTTCTTTATCATTTGAAACATATATGTCTTGCAAACCATCTTTATCATAATCAAAAAAAATAGAGCAAAAAGACAATTGACCTTCCAATGATATTCCTGATGTACTAGTAATATCAACATATATTCCTGAGTCATTTCTGTATAAATAGTTATGATCTTCAGGGGATCTATTAGATATAAAGAGATCTAAATCACCATCATTATCAATATCACCAAATGAGGCTCCATAGGTAAACAAATCTGTTTGAAATATTCCAATAGTAGATGATATATCAGTAAAATTCATTTCTCCATCATTAGAATAAAATGCATTTTTACCCTCAATAGCGGTTACAAAAAAATCTTTGTCTCCATCATTATCATAATCTACCCAAATTACTTGTTTAGCTTTACTAGTATTTGAAATTCCATTAAAAGTAACTAAGTTATAAACACCATTAGTATTTTTAAAAAAATAAAGATCAACTCCATTTTCTGAGGCATATGTTATATCGTCCCAGCCATCGTTATCAAAATCTGCAAAAGAAACCCCACCTCCATACTCAGAATCACCATAACTGTAATCAACTCCTATTTGGGCAGCAACATCATCAAATACTAATTGAGCATGTAATAAGTTTGAGAATATTAAAAAGATAATGAAAACTCTAGCAGTCATGATTACTCAAATTAAAATATTGTTATGAGACAAATAAAGGTCTGTGACTCATAAATTTATGAACTTTATTTGCAATAGCTGCTAATGTTTCTTCATTTTCATAATCATTAATAACAGCATCAATGAATTCAACTATAGTATTCATATCATCCTCTTTAAGTCCTCTAGTCGTTACAGCAGGAGTTCCTATTCTGATACCAGAAGTTACAAACGGAGACTTGTCATCAAAAGGCACCATGTTTTTATTAACTGTAATTTCAGCTTTTTCTAATGCAGCTTCAGCATCTTTTCCTGTGATATTCTTATTTCTAAGGTCTATAAGCATCACATGATTATCTGTACCTCCTGAAATTAAATCATACCCTTTAGCAACAAAAGATTTAGCCATAGCTGCTGCGTTTTTCTTCACCTGGATTTGGTAATGTAAAAATTCATCAGACAAAGCTTCAGAAAAGGCAATTGCTTTAGCAGCTATAATATGTTCTAGAGGTCCACCCTGATTTCCAGGAAAAACACCCCCATTAAGAAGAGCAGACATTTTCTTTAATTTTCCATTCTTTAACTTCAATCCAAAAGGATTATCAAAATCTTTCCCCATTAAAATTAATCCTCCTCTAGGACCACGTAAGGTCTTGTGGGTAGTTGTTGTTACAATATGACAATGAGGTAAAGGATCATTTAATATTCCCTTTGCAATCATTCCAGATGGATGAGAAATATCTGCTAATAATAATGCATTTACACTATCTGCTATTTTTCTAAAACGTTTAAAATCAATATCTCTAGAATAAGCTGATGCACCAGCTATAATTAGTTTTGGCTGAACCTTGAGTGCAATTTCTTGGATGGTATCATAATTTAAAACACCAGTTTCTTTTTCAACACCATAAAAATGAGGTTCATAAAGTTTCCCTGAAAAATTAACGGGAGATCCGTGGGTAAGATGTCCACCGTGAGATAAGTCAAAGCCTAAAATTCTATCTCCAGGTTTTAAACAAGCATGAAAAACAGCTGTATTAGCCTGTGAACCCGAATGAGGTTGAACGTTTGCATATTCAGCACCATATAATTCTTTTGCTCTGTCTATGGCTAACTGCTCTACGATATCTACAATTTGACATCCACCATAATATCTTTTATTAGGGTATCCTTCTGCATACTTATTTGTTAAAATAGAACCTGCAGCTTCCATTACTTGATCACTAACAAAATTCTCTGAAGCTATTAATTCTAAACCGTTTAATTGTCTATTTTTTTCAGCATCTATTAATTCAAAAATTTCTGTATCTCTTTGCATTGTTAAAATTTAATTAAAGAAGTTCAAATGTACTTAAAAAACGTTTTTAAGATGATATCTTTCCACTATATTTGAACAAACTTTATTAACAATTTTTAATGAAAATAACCGCTAATAACCCAAAAAGAAAATCTTGGTTAAAAGTTTTAGAAAACTCTGATTTTCCTATTCAAAATATACCATTTGGAGTTTTCATCACTAAAGACGATATTATTACTATTGGAAGTAGAATTGGAGATTTTGCCATTGATTTAGGAGCATTTCATCAACTAGGATATTTTGAAGGAATTCCTTTAACTGATGATATTTTTTTACAAGATAATTTAAATGATTTCATAGCAGATGGTAGAAAAACATGGCGACTAGTGAGAAATCGGATTGCTGATGTTTTTGATGTTACTAATGGATCATTACGAGACAATGCTTCCCACAAAGAAAAAATAATATTCAGAATGGATGAGGTAGAAATGTTATTACCAGTTAGTGTAGGTGATTATACAGATTTTTATGCCAGTAAAGAACATGCTACCAATGTAGGAAGCTTGTTTAGAGATCCAGAAAACGCATTGCTACCTAATTGGCTTCATATACCTATAGGATATCACGGAAGAAGTTCCTCAATTATACCATCGGGAACAAAGATTAGAAGACCTTATGGACAAACAAGACCAAAAGAAGGAACAAATACTCCTGGTTTTGGACCATCTAAATTATTAGATTTTGAATTAGAAATGGCATTCATCACAACTGCCTCCAATAATTTAGGAGAAAGAATTCCTATTGAAGAAGCTGAGGAATACATTTTCGGTTTGGTACAATTTAATGATTGGTCTGCTAGAGATATTCAAGCCTGGGAATATGTCCCATTAGGTCCTTTTCTAGGTAAGAGTTTTGCTTCTACCATATCTCCCTGGATTGTAACTCTTGATGCATTAGAACCGTTTAGAGTTGAAAACCCAAAACAAGACATTAAACCCCTACCTTACCTTCAGAACAATAAAAACGGAAGTTTTGACATTCATTTGCAAGCAGCTATTCAACCAGAGGGACAAAAAGAAACGATAGTTACAAATTCTAACTTCAAATATATGTATTGGACAATGGCACAGCAATTAGCTCATCATACAGTTAATGGATGTCCTGTTAATGCGGGTGACATGATGGGTAGTGGAACAATTTCTGGTCCTACTAAAGATAGTTTTGGTTCTATGTTAGAACTAACATGGAAAGGACAAAATCCAATACAACTTTTAGATGGCTCTGAGAGAAAATTTATAAATGATTATGATACCGTGATAATGAGGGCACATTGCAAAAACAATACAACTAGAATTGGTTTTGGTGAATGTATAGGTCAAATTTTACCATCTAAATAGAACACAAACATTCTTAAAAAGGTTCTATAAAACTTTTTTAAGAGTGTTTATTCATCTATTGGAGGATATCCATGGATTTTCTCAAAATCTTCATCAAAATTAGCTCTAAGGTAAGAGTTTAGCTTTTTTCGATAGTCATCCTTTAACCAAGTAATAAAATTATGAGTACTTTTTGATATGCATTTAGAATACCTATTAATCCTATCATCTATTTCTTCACCAAGCATTTTTGCTAATGCTAAAGCATCATAAACATCTTCACTATTCTCAATGCATATTTTAGCATGATGAATGATAGATCTTTCTAATACCTTTTTTGATGACTCTCCAGATCTTATTGTGGATAAATATTCTTTTTTAATATCGAAATAAAGTTCATTAGATTTTGAAAATTCATTCTTAATTTCTGGAGGAAGTTCAAATCGAAAAGCTCCTTCAATTTCTTCGTCAGATAAAATAGCATCCAGATAGTAGTCTGGTGCTTTAAACATTCTCTGCCAGTCTAAATCTGCTCCCCAAGGTCCAAATCTGTGAAAATTATTACCTAAATCTACCACATTGAATGTGGACTTATTGTTTAAGATTCTTGAACCACGACCTATCATTTGATAATATAGAGTCAACGATTTTGTAGCTCTATTCAAAATAATAGATTCAATGGTAGGTTCATCAAAACCAGTGGTTAAGATACTTACAGAGGTAATGATTGCATTAGGAGTTTTTTTGAACCATTTAAGAATAAAATCTCTTTCTTTTTTTGTATTTGTATTGTCTAAATGTGCAATTGGATATCCAGCTTTTTTAAATGCATGGAAAACTTGAATGGATGTTTGAATTCCGTTATTAAAAATTAAAGTTTTTTTACCTTTAGAAGTTTCCTCGTAAGCGCCAACTAACTTAGACAACATATCTACGTTGGTATACAAATCTTCAGATGATTTTACAGTATAATCTCCATTAGCTCCAACTTCTAATGATGTTAAGCCAACATTATAAGAAAACATATTTGCACTTGCTAAATACCGATTCTCTATTAAATCTTCTATTGTTTCCCCAACGTATAATTCCTGATAATTTTCATACATAGGTAATTTAATGTTTGAACTTAAAGGAGTAGCTGTAACACCTAAAATAAAAGAATCATCAAAAAATTTAAAAATTTTAGTAAATGAATTATAATGAGCCTCGTCAACAATTACAAGCCCAATATCTGATATATCCAATTTGTCATCATTTAATCTATTTTTTAACGTTTCTACCATAGCAACAAAACAATCGTAGTTGTCTTGATCTTCTAATTTTGCAGTACTATTAATGACCTTATTTGGAACTCCAAATTCATTTAACATGTTTGAAGTTTGTTTACTTAATTCAATACGATGAGTTAATACCAAAACTTTCTTATTAAATTTAGAAATATAACGTCTTACAATTTCAGAAAATATAACTGTTTTACCACCTCCTGTTGGGAGTTGATATAATAAATGATAATCATCTACAGCACTATCAAACTTTTGGAATATTTCCTCAATAGCTATTTTTTGATAATTATAAAGTTCTTTTCCAGTGGTTACTTTTATGGTATTGTTTTGTGACAAAATTTATATAAAATTTAAAATGTAAATTAAAGGTAATCTTGAAGTTTTATACTTGTGATATCTTGATGAGATGCATTAAATACAGAAACTTCGTTTTTTATTATTAACAATTGAGGTGATTGATGAATGACATTAAAAGTTACCCCAACTTTATCAGAAACATCTCTGTAATTAAGTAGATCTAAATAATAAACTTTGACATTACTCATTGATTCGTCAAACATATTTTCAAATCTTTTAATAACCATTTTGCTAATACCACAACGTGTAGAGTGTTTGAATATAAAAACCGTTTCTGATTTAGATAGACTTCTTATTTGCTTAATTTGATCTATATTAATTAGATGTAACCAATTAATAAAAGCTTCTTGGGCTTCTGGATCATTTTTTTTAAAGATTTTTTTCAATAACTTCATAAATATTATAGTCTAACAAAAATACAATCTATAATTAAAATATTGTTAACAAAGTTATATTAATAATCATTTTAAAAATTATGGAACCTCTATTGTTTAATCTAAATCTTATTAATGATTTAAGGTTTTTATTTTATCTATATTAGCGTACAATTAATATTTATTCAAAATGAAAAAAAACATTTTAGTAATATGTTTTTTCTTAATTTCTATTCTTTCTCATTCTCAAGAGATTACCACCTATTATTTTATAAGGCACGCGGAAAAATTAAGAGTTGATAAAACAGACAGAAATCCTAATTTAAGTTCTAGGGGACTTAAAAGAGCAGAATCATGGAAAGAGATTTTCTCTAACATTTCTTTTGATGCCATATATTCTACAGATTACACTAGAACTAGATTAACAGCAAAACCAACAGCAGATAGCAAAAACTTGCCGATTTTAATATATAATCCAAGAGATATGTATTCAAAAATATTTCAAAATCAAACAAAAGGTAAAACTATTTTAGTAGTTGGACACAGTAACACAACAAATGTTTTTGCGAATAAAGTAATAGGTTTTGATAAATACCAAGGAATTAAAGACAATAACAATTCAAATTTATATATTGTAACTCTTACTGATAAAAAAGCAAGTTCTGTTCTTTTGAAAATAAATTAGTAAAGGATAATTTTCTTGGTAATTATTCCAATCTCTGTTTTTATCTTTAATACATAAATACCCTTATTAGCTCTAGTCATATCGATCTTTCTATTGTTGAGTTTTATGAAATTTAATCTCTTTCCAAGAACATCATAAATTTCTACTTCTAAAATAGTTAAACCAGTATTAATATGTATTAAATCTTCAACTGGGTTTGGATAAATTATGATCTTATCATTCAATAAGTTATCAGTGGATAATGACAAACAAGTATTCAAATTAAAATTTGATTCAATTGGATCACCAGGTGTAACATCTTTACCTGTAAAGCCTTCATAATCTGTTGAATATTTTATCCCCCTAAAAGTCGAATTTCCAGACTCTAAGACATCTCCTTGAGATGAAATTTCACCAGTTGTATTATTCATTGGAATTATATAATTCCAAACAATATCATTTGTAGAGTTCATTTCAAATAATCTACCGGAATTACCATCACAAATCAAAAGATTTTCATTAGGTAATCTAATAGCGCTACTTAATATTCCAGAAGTAAAATCATTATCTTCATTCGAAGAATATGTAAATTCTGCTACCTGAGGACCATATGAAGAATCTGGCTGATAGGTATAAATACCAGCAGATGTAGTTGGTGCAGAAAGTATCATAACTTCAGAAAATACAGGTTCCCTATCGATACCATTATTAAATAAAATGATCTTTCCTTCATCTTTTAACCCTGGTTTTATAATATGTGGAAAATGCTGTCCAAATAAGGTTCTATCATCTTCATTTCCTTGACCATATGCTGCAGAATTACCCCATCTGTATAAAAAGTCACCACCTTTGCCATAGGTTCCTCCTGTCTCTCCAGTTGCCTCCTCTGTAGTTGTAGAATGATCTATAATATATAATTCGCTTAGATTTCTAGAACTAATAACTATTTGATCAAGAGTTTCATCATATTGAATAGAATTTACATGCAACCAATTTTCTGCTGGAATTCTATCATTCAAAAAATTAAAATCTAATTTTTCTGGATGCTCGTCTATAACTCCATAATTGTTTTTTGTATCATCGTAATCTTGAATTAAGTGATCTTTAAAATTCCACTCCCATTCAATACTGTAATCGTTAGTTCCTATAGGTTTTATCTCCAATATTTGTTCATTGTAAAGAATTCCCGCTCCATTAACTAGGTTTGGATTTCTTCCTGCTTGGAGAGTTTCTTCATTAGACATTACTGTTGCAGCTAGTACCAATATATTGCCATTAGGCATTGGGTAAATATCATGATGTAATCTGTGTTCATCATTACTGTAAATAAATTCCCATACTAAATTCCCATCCCAGTCAAACATTTCAACAATTCCTCCTACTCCACCAAAAGTAATAGTACTAGTATCTTTTCTCCCTGCTCTAATTAAATTTCCATTGGGCAAAATATAAACAGAATGACCAGGTAAATAGTCACTAGACCATTGATTGATTACTTGACCACAATTATTAATTAAAAAAGTATTTTTATGTGAAGAAAACAAGGTATATCCATCATAAGCTTCCTCGGTTAAAGATATGGTTCCCAGAGTATTTACTTGACAAAGCAACGTTAAATTTGAAAAAATTAATAGTATACAAATAATTATTTTTTTCATCTTACTTGAAGTTAATTATTAATTGACAAATATATATTTTCAATATCTATTTCAGATATTTTTTTTAATTGGTTATTTAGATATTCAGTATCAATATTTTCAAGTTTTATTGAACGTATAGGTTTGTAATTATTATAATTTAAAAATCTTACACCTTTTACTATTTTACTATTTTTTATATCTCTAAAGCGAATTCCACCACCATTGCTTTTATAGGAATATGCTAAATAGTCTATTAAATAATCCTCTTTATGAATCCAATAGATAAACACATCATCATAATCTACCCCTCCTCCATCTTTTGTGAAAGAAACTTTAATTTTAAAATAATTTTTTCCCTTTATATCAACAATACCTAAAAAATCTTTTTTAACCGCTTTATCATTTAAACCATAAGGAAGTATAGAAAAGTAATGAACTGAATTTATAGACTCACTAAAATTCTTTGAATTAATCTGTGAAGTTGTAACTTTATTATTATTTATAAACCTTTGAAACCCATTGTTTGATAAAACATCTCTATAAAATGCTGAATCTTTATAAAAATTTCTTTCTAGAGAAAACATTCCATTATTTCGGATAGCTTTATAGTTATATTTCCTGAAATCAAACTCTAATGTAGAACTAGAAATTTTATCTGACCCAGAGGCAATTATTGATTTGTCTATAATCTTTTGTGCGTCAAATTTTGAATTATTCAATTTACAAGACACTATTATTAAACAAGTAATAGAAAAAAAAATAATTTGTTTCATATTATATTTTTAAAAAACTAATTGAAAAAAAATATTAACAAAATTACATTTTTTAATGATTGAGTTACTTATTTGATGTGTTAATAAAAAAGTTAATCTTCATATTTAAATCAAGTATATTTGCAAATACATGCAAAAAAACATCAACATACAAAATAAAAAAGCTCGTTTTGAATTTGAAATTCTTGACAAATTTGTTGCTGGAATTCAATTAACTGGAACTGAAATTAAATCGATTAGACTTAGTAAAGCTAGAATTACTGAAAGTTTTTGTGAATTTAATGATCGTGGAGAATTATTTGTTATTAATATGTTCATCGAAGAATACATGTATGGTCATCATTATAATCACAAGCCAACAAGTGAAAGAAGATTACTTCTTAATAAAAGAGAATTAAAAAGTTTAAAAAAAGAAATTGACACAAAGGGAAATACTATAGTTCCTCTAAAGTTATTTATCAATGATAATGGCTGGGCTAAACTAGAGATAGCCTTGGCCAAAGGAAAGAAAATTCATGACAAAAGAGAAAGTATAAAAGACAGAGATAATAAGAGAGATCTGGCTAGAATAAAAAAAGACTTTTAATACATGATTTCTTTTTTACATTTAATTCGTTATAAGAATTTACTCATGGTTTTCTTATCCATGTTTTTAACGAAATATTTCTTGATTGAATCTTTTATTTCAACTCCCTTACTTTCTGATATTGATTTTATAATCCTTACTACAAGTATACTGTTAATAACGATGGGTGGATATCTAATTAATGATATTTATGATATAGAGTCTGATAAAATAAATAAACCCGGTAAAGTCTACATATCTACGATCATTTCTATAAAAAGTGGATTATTTCTCTATTTTTTAACTTCCATTACTGGTTTAATACTTGGGTTTTATCTTTCTATAAACAAAAATCTTAATCATTTATCTGGATTTTTTATTGTTACAGTAATTTTATTATTTATCTACACAAAAATTTTAAAAAAACTTCCATTAATTGGAAATATTATAGTTGCGTTATTAGTTTCTTTACCAATATTTTTGGTGTATGAATTTGACCATAGTATGATTTCTATTAAAGATATTTTTGATAATTTATTTTTATCAATTATTATATTCTTTTATTTATTATTCGCTTTTTTAACAACCCTTATAAGAGAAATTATCAAAGATCTTCAAGATATTAAAGGTGATAACAAGTTTAAATTAAAAACACTTCCAATTATGATAGGGAATAAAAGAACTATAAATTTTGTGGTTTTTTTGTCATTCTTATTACAATTACTCTTGCTATTGGTTTTAATTGATTCTTTTAAGAATGATTATTATCTTATATTAATTTTTTCAATTACTCTTTCTCTTTTAGTTGCATACCTCATATACAAATTAAGAGTGCCTTTTAAAAATAATCCATACCAACTTTTAAGTTCTCTTATGAAAATTATTATGTTAGTGGGCGTTTTATCAATGACTATTTTTAAGTTTAACTAATGTTAAGAAATAAATTATCTAAATTCAATATCATTTTAGCATCCGGTTCTCCAAGAAGACAACGCTTTTTAAAGGAACTAGACATACCTTTTACTATTGATATCAAAGAAGTTGAAGAAGTCTATCCAAAACATTTAAAAGCTGAGGAAATAACAGATTATTTAGCAGATTTAAAATCTAAGCCCTTTACCAGCTTAAAGTCTAATGATTTATTAATTACATCTGATACCATCGTTTGGTTTAATGAGACTGCCCTTGGAAAACCAAAAAATAAAAAAGATGCATTTTTAATGCTCAAAAAAATGTCAGGAAAACAGCATTATGTTTATACATCCATTAGCATAAAAAGTTGTTTTTTTCAAAAAATATTTAATGATGTAACGATTGTTGAATTTGAAAAATTCACAGATGAGGAAATTAATTATTATTTAGAAAAATTTAATCCTTATGATAAAGCTGGCAGTTATGGCATACAAGATTGGATCGGATTAATTGGTGTAAAGAAAATAACTGGCAGCTATTTTAATGTAATGGGTTTACCTGTTCATAAATTGTATAAAGAATTGCTAAAAATTGCTCAATAAGGTTTAATTAATAACTTATTTTTACCATAAATAACAACACTATATAAAGATGAAAAAATATACATATACTGAAATGAAAGACACCAGATCTGGTTTTGGTGATGGTTTAACAGAATTAGGAAAAACAAACCCTAATGTAGTTGCTCTATGTGCAGATTTAATAGGTTCATTAAAAATGAATGAATTTAAAGAAAATCATCCAGATCGTTTTTTTCAGGTAGGTATAGCTGAAGCAAATATGATGGGTATAGCTGCTGGCTTAACCATTGGTGGTAAAATCCCATTTACTGGAACCTTTGCAAATTTTTCTACTGGACGAGTATATGATCAGATTAGACAATCTATTGCCTACTCAGACAAGAATGTGAAAATATGTGCATCACATGCCGGATTAACTTTAGGTGAAGACGGAGCTACACACCAAATATTAGAAGATATTGGACTAATGAAAATGTTGCCTGGAATGACAGTTATAAATACTTGTGACTATAACCAAACTAAAGCAGCAACAATTGCCATTGCAGATCATAAAGGTCCTGTATATCTTAGATTTGGTCGTCCTAAAGTACCTGTATTTATGCCAACAGATCAGCCTTTTGAAATTGGTAAAGCAGTCTTGCTAAACGAAGGTACTGATGTGACTATAGTTGCTACAGGTCATTTAGTTTGGGAATCTTTACAAGCTGCTGAAAAATTAGAATCTAAGGGAATTAGTGTAGAAGTCATTAATATTCATACAATAAAACCTTTAGATGAAGAATCGATATTAAAATCTATTTCTAAAACTGGTTGTATAGTCACAGCTGAAGAACACAATAAGTTTGGTGGTTTAGGTGAAAGCGTTGCAAGGTGCTTAGCTGAAAACAATCCAATTCCTCAGGAATTTGTTGCAGTTAATGATACTTTTGGAGAATCTGCAACACCTTCTCAATTAATGGAAAAATACAATATAAACGATGAAGCAGTCGTTAATGCAGTAATGAAAGTCCTTAAAAGAAAATAAAATGAAAAAGATAGTATTAGTTTGCCTCCTACTAACAGGAATAAATCAACATTCAAACGCACAACTTCATTATGGAGTTAAAGCTGGAATTAATTATAATTCTGATTCTTTTGAGGATTCTTCTGATGATGTATTAAATGGAGCAAAGACAAAAACAGGTTTTCATACAGGAATTTGGTTTAGAGCTAAGCTTCCTGCTATAGGATTTTATTTAAGACCAGAGATAGTTTATACAGAATTAAAAAATAGCTTAAATTATGATAGCCCTTTTGCACCTCCAAGAGAGGCAGATTTTAAATTCAGAAAAATTGATGTTCCAGTTTTAATTGGTAAGAAAATTTTAGGTATTGGAAATGTATTTGCGGGACCTTCATTTCAATATATTTTAGCTTCAGATTTTGAGTTAAATGATTTGAGTGAGGTTTCAACTGAAAGTTTTTCTCTTGGAATTCAACTTGGCGGAGGTATAGAATTAGGACGTTTAGGTATAGATGTAAGATGGGAAAGAGCTTTGTCTAAAACAGAGACTGTATTTTTAGATAATTCAATTAATAATAATTTTAGTTTTGACAAAAGAGTTAATCAAATTATTTTTGGTATTTCTTATAAATTAAATAAGATTAAAAAATAAAAATTATAATAAAGTTTAACAACAAAAAAAGCTCTTGGTATCAAGAGCTTTTTTAATTAATAAAATTATTTTTGATAATTACTTTATATCAGGATTTAGATAATCAGGTAAAGTAGGATTGTTTGGATCATTGAAATCGTTGGTAGGATCTCCGTCAGCACCACCTTCATCTTTTGTTAAAACACCATCATTATCATCATCAGGGTCTAAGAAATTTGGTGCTTGGTCTCCATCAGTATCATCGTTTCTAGGATCACCATCACCGTCTAAATCTTCTATTATACCTGGAATTGAATCACCATCATAATCTGTATTTTCTACTAAGTCATATAGTTCAATGTAAAAAAGTAACGTTGAACTAGAAGGAATTCCCGGAGTAGCAAATTTACTGTACGCCAATCCAGATGGTATAAATAACACTCCTTTACCTCCATTCATATAAGTTATAGGGCCGTTATTGGTAACATTTTCTCCACCTTTGAAATAACCAAAACCAAGAGACCAACCTCTAATCACAGAATGTAATGTAAACCATACTGGTTGAACTGTCCTTTCATCGAAATCAATTAATTCTGTAGTAGAATTAAAATATTGGCCTTTGTATTTAACTAATACAGAATCAACTACTGTGGGATGTCCTTTCACAGGGTTTGGACTTCCCTCGTCTTTAACAAAAATGTATAATTTATAATCTACATCTAACTCAGTAACATCTTGTGTTATGAGCCTGGAGTCATTTATAAGTGCTGTTGCTCCTGATACTAATGGCCGAACTGAATCTATAGCATCATTGTAATAATGTTTACCTAAAAAATCAACTAGTGAGTCGTTGTCTATTAATGCTTGTCCAGCATAATCAAAATTATCAACAGGTACACCAAAATTGTCATCGTCACAGGCATAACCAATGAATAATAATGACAAACATAAAATTAAAAACTTTCTATTAAACATTTATACTATTTTAGTGGTGCAATTTACCATTTTTATACCTTTGTAAAAAATGATTACGCATTTTTTAACTTTTTTATGAGAATTGATAAATATTTATGGTGTATTCGTTCTTACAAGACCCGAAACATAGCTTCTCAGTCATGTAAAAAAGGTCATGTAAAAATAGAGGACTCTAATTGTAAACCATCAAAAGAAATTTATGGTGGAGAGATTATTTCAATTAGAAAAAATCAAATGAATTTAAAAATTGAAGTATTGGCTATTCCTGAAAGCAGAATTGGTGCTAAATTGGTTCACCAATTTTGTAAAGACATAACTCCTAAAAATGAAATTGAAAAATTAGATTTATTAAAATACTCGAAAGATTATTACAGAACAAAAGGGACTGGCAGACCAACAAAAAAAGATAGAAGAGA
>Ga0233438_10001582_pt1 | contig 24578 bp, 24 predicted proteins | sample SI_123_September_FD_182720 | JGI IMG/M metagenome (GOLD analysis project Ga0233438, IMG submission 182720) | Seawater microbial communities from Saanich Inlet, British Columbia, Canada - SI_123_September2016_10_MG | ecosystem: Environmental > Aquatic > Marine > Inlet | place: Canada: British...
ATTGATCTTAGACAAGCCCTTTATCACCTAGGGGAAATCACTGGGGAAGTAACCAACGATGAATTATTAGGTAATATTTTTGCTAACTTCTGTATTGGAAAGTAACGTACTATTCTTTTAGTTTCTTATGCCTGAAAACACTTGTTAATTAGGTCTTATTGTTAACAACTAGTTTCCTTTAATTTCATTTAATATTGTATTTTAGTGTACGAAAAGTGTACGAGAAATTTATTCGTACATATAATTGATAGGAATGGCGACAATAACACAAACAAAAATTAACTCAACATCAAAAAAAAATAAAGGCCAATATGTTATAAGGTTTAGAATATATTTTGATAAAGAAAACATACAATTTAAAACTGCAAGTGATGTAATGTTTTGGAGAAGAGCGGATACTTTAGAAAAAAAGAAACAGAACGAAAAATCAACTGAGATTATAAAACAACGTGAAAATGCTTTAAAAGAAAAGTATAACACTGCCATATTTAACTCTGTATTAATAAATGGTGAGAACACGCAATTCTTTCAACATTTTGATTCCGTGATGAAAACAAGAGGTGCTACTAACACTAATACGTTGAACGGATATGGTAGCTTAAGGAAAATGCTTCAGAAATTCTGTTCCATAAACAATATTCCACTTAATATTAAACTCAACCAGATTAATAAAAAGTTTGTTATTGATTTTAAAACTTGGATAATCACCGAGGCAAAGACTACGAGTGGTCAATCATTCAAATCATCAACTCAAAATCAAAGATTCAATCAGTTTGCTGTTGTTCTTAATGATGCTGTGGATAACGAACTTATAGCATCAGCACCATCAAAGGGGGTAAAAGCACCAGATAAAGGAAAAGAAGAAATGGTTTATTTAACATTAGATGAGATTTACCAAATGAGAGATTGGGAGAAAAGAGATACTGTTAAGCCAATGTTATACAGAGGTTTCCTTTTCGCCTGTTTCACTGGATTACGTGGAGGTGATATAAGTACTCTCAAGTGGAAACATATAGTTGAAGAGAATGGTATAACAATGATTAATCTAATTACTAAAAAAAAGAAGATTCAAATACGTTTTAAATTACCACAACAAGCAATTGATGCTCTACCAGAGAGAAAAAGTAAAGACGATAATGTATTTACAAATCTCCGATACACGGCTCATACTAACCAACAGTTGAAAATGTGGGCGTTGCAATGTGGAATCCTAAAAAAAATAACTTCACACACAGCTAGGCACTCATTTGCTGTGCATCAGCTAAAAAACGGAACGACAATGTATCATTTGTCAAAACTACTAGGGCATAGCTCAAGTGTAACCACTGAAAGACACTATGCTGATTATGCAACAGAAGATTTAGATATAATAATTGATAATGTTTATGGCAACAAATAAAAGACTTAATCCGACGGACTTTTCACTTAAGAGCTACTCAAAAGAAGAGCTTATAAATGAAATTTTAATTCAACGAAAAATAATAGCTAATTACATAAACTGGAAAGGAGACGGATATAAACCGAATAGAAAAAATAATAACCCCTTAAACCTCGAAATTAATAATAGTGAGAATGAGTCAGAGTACACGGCTTTCTTTAGAACACTGTCAATTTCACTCTGGATGCGTGGCGCTATACGAAAAGAAGACTCCAATAAATTTAAACAAGCATTTACTCCTTTGGGAACTACTCTCAATAAGTGTGAATGGCTTTTATCAAAGGTTTTATGCGTTTATCTAATTGAGGTTTTATTTGACAAAAAAATATTGCACAACCACTCTGATCCTCAAACAGCAAAGAACTTTGGAATTAAAAATTCAAAAAGATTAAGGCATAATTATCATACAAATGAAAATAAGCATCCTATTACAAACTATGGAGTTCCCTTGGGCTATGAGATGATTGATCAAGCTGTTGAGGGCGCAATAAAAATGACAAATACAACTCCGATTAGATTTACTTCTTAATAGTAGTTAAAATGTTTCTTTCTAGGATTTCCTTGCATCTCTTATTCCCAGTTTGAATCCTGTATTATAACTATCTGTCTAAGAATTGATCTGTTAGTTTTATATATGACAAGGTTCCTGAGGTATCCCTCAGCTATATGCCCTTTTTAAGAAAAAGAACCAATGATTCATTGCTGAAACTACTCGAAAAATATGGCTTATATGGTGCATACTCTTGATAAGATTTATATGGCTTATAATCCTTATAATCTTTATAGTCCTCATAGTTGGTGTAAATACCACTAACAGAACCTTTTTTAAAGCCAACAGCATCTCCATTGTGATTACGAATTATTCCATCTTCATACCATCCTAAATGACTTCCATTAAATCCATAGATGTTGTAATAGTCTGATTCAAACGATAAATATGCAACTGGCTTTCCATTCCATAAATATATTGTGGTGTCTTCATCACTAACATCAATATATGCGACGGCATCGCCATCTGAATTAAACAATGAAATTTCTTGTCCAATTAAAACCACAGGATAAAAAATTAAAATAAGAAATAGCTTTTTCATAATATCTAATTTAAAAATTCAATGTACCAAACTAATTTTAAAAGCTTGTTTTTGATATTCTTTTTTAATCAATTTATAAATCTTATATTTAATTTTAAATTTATAATATGAAAGGATTTAAACAATGTGAAAACGGACATTTTTACAACGAATCTTTGGAAGAATGTATTTATTGTCCTAAACCAACTTCAGAAGGAAAAGGTGAAACACGTACAGAGGCTCTTTCTGGGGGTTCATCTGAAAAGACACAAGTTTTTTCAGGAAATACTAGTTTATTGAATCCAGATTCTGGAGAAAACAAGAGTGCAAATACTTTTGATCCAAACAAAACTACAATAGGAGGCGGAGTTCCTTCAGAAGGTCAAGACGGCCCTTCCACTCAAAGAAGAAGACTTAGAGGTTGGCTAGTGTCATTTGATATAGAACCTTTTGGAGTAGATTTTAAAGTAAATGAAGGAAGAAACTCAATTGGAAGTAAGGCCTCAAATGATATAACCATTCAAGATCATAAGGTTTCTTCTTTACACGGATTAATCCTATACAAGAAAAATAAATTTATTTTAACAGATGAGCTGTCCACAAATGGGACTTTGTTAAATGGTGAAGAGCTTATTCCTAGAGATACTTATGAGCTTAATGACAGTGATGAAATCAAATTAGGAGATACAACATTACTTTTTAAAACGGCTTTTAAAAAATGATTTGATGAAAAACTTTTTTTTAATACCTATCCTCTTAATAACAAACGTTTTATACTGTCAGGTAAACGTTTCAGATGATATAGATGTTTCCAGTTTTCCTTTAATTAAGTTTTCAATCCACAATAACAATCCTTCTGTTCTCCCTTCCTCTGCTTTTAAATTTACAGAGTTGGTTGAGGGTGTAAGAGTTAAATCAGACGTAACTGAAATCAATAAAATAAAGGATAGCGTTGATTATTCTAAAGAAAAAAAGTGTGTACTAGTTCTGCTAGAACTTCTTGACCATCCCGATAGAACAGAACAGAACTATACATTTAATCAAGCTATTTTAGAGTCTTTGGATAGTGTAATTAACAAGGGCGATGAGTTTAAAATTGTGGCATTTTCATTGAAGGATGATAAGGCTAATATTTTAAAAAATATTAATGCTAATTTTACAGACGATATTTCCTTAATTAGGAACTCTCTTTTAAGCTATGATCAAGAAGAAAATGACTTTACAAACAAAGCTGTTTCAGATATATATGGAGCAATTATTGAAGGTGTGAAGATGTTAGACAATTTTGAATCAGATTATTCAAAATCAATCTTACTCTTATCAGAAGAAAGGAATAACACTAAAATAATTAACTCAAGAGCAAATGCTATTTCTCTGGCTAAGGAAAAAGGGTTAATCATTAATACTGTTAAATATAATAGGTCTCGTTATCACCAATTTTCAGAGCCGACAATCTCAGAAAATACATATGGGTCAGGTCTTGTGTTGAGTAAAAGTTCAGGGGATCTAAAAATAGTTAATAAAAAGAAAAAGGAGGAAATAAAAGAATTTATAAAGTCTACACTTAATACTATTGTTGAAAGATCCTCAGGCATAAATTATCAAGTTTCGATAAAGTTAAAAAATAAAATTCAGGATGGTAAAAACTATGTGATTGAATTAAAAGTTGACGATACAAACCAAATTCAAAAAATAAAATATAATGCTCCAGGTAATTGGGTAAAGGCACAATTTCAGTTAAACGTTTATTTAGCAAGTGGGGTCTTATTGCTTCTACTAATAGTATTAGGATACATCATACTGTATTTTCTCAAAAAAAATAAGTTAAAAGAAATTGAGAACAAGAATAGAATTACTGATCAGAAAGAAAAAGAGGAGAAACAAGAAAGTTTTATTAAAGCACAGCAAGAGGAATTATTAAATATCAAAAATCAAGAACAAAAGCGAAAACAAATTGAAGAGGAAGAGGTAAGGAAACAAACAGAAGAAAAATTAATAACTCAAATGTTATCAAATGGAAGTTTCCCAATATTAAAATATGTTCATTCTAGTGGTTCTAACCAATTTGAAATTAATAATCCCATTATGACCGTTGGAAGAGATAATACTTCTAATAGAATTTATATTGCTAATAATAATATTTCAAGAAATCATTTTTCAATTTTATTCTCAGAAAATCAATATAAGGTCTTAGATAATAATAGTACTAACGGAATAATCTTAAATGGACGTGTTGTTAAGGATTCAGTAATTAAAAATGGAGATATAATTGAAATTGCTGATCTAAGCTTCACATTTTATCAATAAATTATTTAGATGAGGTTAAAACATTTTGAAAAGACAGTAGTTGGTTTAGTTAGAAAAGCTAACGAAGACAGTATCGGTTCACTATCAAATGTAAGGACAAATGGTTATGGAGATGTTTTTGTTGTTTGTGACGGAATGGGCGGTCATGTTGGGGGAGCAATCGCATCAAAGACAGCTGTAGATTGTATTTTTCAATATTTTCAAGGCAATCCTAGCTCAAATCCGATTATTGCACTTGAAAAATCAATCTCTTTTGCTAACATGCAGATTTATGCAAAAGCACTTCATGACGATTCCCTAAGGGGTATGGGTACAACTTGTACTGTATTATTAAAGAAAGATGATAATATATACATTGCACATGTCGGTGATAGTAGAATTTACATAAATACAGACAATAAATTATATCGATTAACAAAGGATCATTCATTTGTACAAAGTCTGGTTGATGCTGGTCAATTAGAAGAATCTGAAATGGAAAAACATCCAAGAAAAAATGAACTTACTAAGGCTCTTGGTATTTCACAAGATGTTGACGTTGAGATAGCGGACAATCCAATTACATCAAAGGCCGGTGATACCTTTTTAATGTGTTCTGATGGACTTTGCGGATTAGTTAATGATGCAACTATTTCTCAGACAATAAATACAACAGTTGAAGATCAAAGGGTGAATGATCTTATTCAACTAGCTGAAAATGCAGGTGGTAGCGATAATATTTCTGTAACGACTATAGATGTCGTTGAGAGTCCTCACAAAAGAACAAGCTTTAAGGATCAATCCAATAAATCTAAAGACTTTACAGCAACACAGGTGTTGGATGTTTCATCCATGAAATTTGATAGAAAAAGAAGTAGAAATTATAAAAAACATTTAATAGGTTTAGCCATTATAATTGTATTACTTATTGGATATAAATCATATAATATTTTTATTAATAAGGATAATATTCAAACTTCTGAACCAAGTAAACCCAATAATATTAAATTGGAAAAGAGCATTGATAAAAAAATAAACCCTAAACAGACACCTAAAAAAGGGCGGTATAATGAACCCGGGAAGGTTCAAATTACTCCACCTAAAAAAACTATTAAAGGTCAAAATAAAACAAAAGTCAAGAAAGAAAAGCGGCAAAAAGAGGACAGTTCAGAATTAGAAGGAGAAAAGATCTCTATTAATAAAATTTTAAATGAGATTAGAACAGTTTTTAAGGGACAAGACATGCATAAAGGTACCGAAGAATTCAAAAGTCTTTCAAAAATTGAACAAACGATAAAAGAAAATGTAGATCAAGAACGATGGAATCAAATTGATTCTCTTAGAAAAATAGCTATAAATAAAATAAATGCTTTTAAATATATTATTAATTCTAGAAAAGATAAACCTGGTGAGCAAAATGATGGTAGTAATCAGAAAGAAAATCGTTTTCCAAAAACTTCAAATACTAAAGAAAGCTTGTTGAGTCAGGGATATGTTCAACAGCCATATAAATGGGATAAAAATAATTGTTCAATAACTCAAGAAATAGAGGGAGAGGGTGTTTTTTATAAATACTCTGCAAAGCAGAAAGCTATTAATAAACTATTTGAAATAGAGGAATTAAAAAAAATAACATTCCAAGAGAATTTTGGTTATATAATAATTATAACAACTAGAGCAGATACACTATCAAAAGAAAAAATAAAAATAGTTTATGATGATTCTAATAAAGTTGGAATACTTACTGCGTCACAATTAGAGGAGCTAAAAAAATGTAGTAAGGGTGAATATGGAAACAAAGAGTATTATTTTAAATCAACTCTAAACAAGTAGATAATGTTTCCTGATTTAGGCTCACAATATAAATTTATAAAGGAAATAGGAAGAGGTGGTAGTGGTATTGTTTATATGGCTTTAGATCTCTATTCTGGTTTTTTGGTTTGTGTTAAAAAATTACTTGAAGAACATTCGGAAAATGAAGAGTTATTAATCAAATTCAAATCAGAGGCAAATATTTATTTAATGTTAGATCACCCTAACATTGTCTCCTTAAAAGACTTTATTATAAAAAATAATTCTTTTTATTTAGTCCAAGAGTATGTAGAAGGTCAAAATCTAGATGAGTACATACATAACGTTACGGGACCTATTCCTTCAGAAGTTTCTATTGGAATGCTGAAAGATATTATAAAAGCAATTGATTATGCACACAATAAAAGTATCGCGATATCAGGTCACCAAGGAGTCCTTCATTTAGATATAAAACCAGCTAATATTTTAATTTCTAAAAGTGGAATAATTAAGATTATAGACTACGGAATCTCCCAGGGAAATAATCAGAGAAGAGGAAATCAGGTAATGGGTACTCCCTTATTTATGGCTCCAGAGCAATTAGATATTTCCAGACAACTTGATCGAAGGACAGATATATACGCATTAGGCATTCTTATTCATGTTATGGTAACGGGGAATAAACCTTTTAAGAATTGTAAAACTAAAGATCAAGTCCTTGATAACATTTTGAATCATCAATTAACAAGAACAAGTGAACTTTATGCAGGGGTTGACTTTAGATTTCAAAAAATAATAGATAAGGCAACTGAAAAAAATCCTGAAGATAGATATCAATCATGTCAAGAATTATTGACAGCAATTATGCAATTCTAAGTCATCTACTAATGAGATTAATTAAAATCGGTTCAGATCAATTAAATGATATTCATATAGGTTTTGAAAAAGACCCTACAGTCTCACGGATTCACTGTGAAATTTTTATAGATGATCAAGGAAATGTTTTTTTAACCGATAAGGATTCAACCAATGGAACCTTTGTAAATGGCAATAAGATTTCTGAGCCGAAAATGTTAGATGAGTTAGATGTAGTCCTTATTGGTAATTCAGTTGTTGACTGGAAGGGTTTTATCATAAATGAAACAAAAGAGGGAAATCAAAACAAGGAATTACCTTCAGAAAATTCGATTGAAATTATCAAAAATAATAGCCAAGGGGAAACAGAAAAAAAACCTATTCAAAAAAATAGTCTGTCAAAATATTTTTCTTTTGAAGACGAGTACATTAGTGGTAATACCTATTGGTTAAGATCATTTTTACAAACATTTTTGATTATTGTTTTCGGGTTAGGACTTTATTTAATTGGTGTCACAGCTTATAAAAGGTCTAGATCTTTACAATGTTCGAATTCGGTTTCAACTATGTTTTCACTCTTTATTTCTATTGGATGGTTTATTCCATTTATAAGTTTCATTACGATTGGGGTCAATCTTTACTTATTGTTTTCCAATGGTAATAAACAGAAATTTAAACAAACTCTGGATAGCTAGTATGAGGATAATTAAGATTGGTAAAGACAAATCGAATGATATTCACAAGGCATTAATAGATGATCCTGGTGTCTCCCGAATTCACTGTGAAATTTTTTTAGATGATGAAGGGAATGTTTTTTTAACAGATAAGGATTCAACCAACGGTACTTTTGTGAATGGCAATAAGATTTATGAGCCACAAATGTTAGATGAATTAGATGTAGTTCGTGTTGGTAATTCAGTTGTTGACTGGAAGGGTTTTATCATGAATGAAACAAAAGAAGTAATTCTCGAAAAAGAGAAACCTCCAATTATTGAGAAACAACATGAAATTAAACATCAAAAAACCAAAAGTTATGATGTGTATCTATATCCTATTTTATTATTAATTTCTTTTGTAATTATTTATCAGGTTTATTATAACTCTGATTCATCAGATGATACAAATCAAATATTAACTGAACCAAAAAAAAGATCTACTAAACCGAAGGTAAATAAACCCATAACAAAAAAAAATACAACATCTGATAATAAACAACCCATTACTAAAACCTATTATCGCCCTAAAAACGGTTTTTCACCTTATGATAAGTATTTTGGAAAAGGAATTTATGATAGTTCGTCAAGCAGTTATTTTTTGATTAAAAATTCTAACGCTACCGATGCAGTTGTTCTTCTTGTAGATGCTTACTCAAGAAATAAAATAAGAAATGAGTACATACGAAAAGGAACTAATTTTAAAATGACAAGTGTTCCAAGAGGAACTTACTACTTACAATGGGTCTCTGGTAATAATTGGTCCCCTGATCTAGTAAAAGGTGATCTAGTTGGTTGTTTTCAAAATGATATGAGTTTCACTAAAACTCGAGATAGAGACGATTGGATGAAGGTTACTGATTTGGGAGGTTGGACTGTAACTTTGTATACAGTTGCAGGTGGTGATGTTGAATCTGAAAAAATTTCAGCAAACGATTTCCTTAATTGAATATGGAGACTTTTTTATATCACATAGGAAGAGATAAAATAAATAATCAAATTTATATAGATGATGAATCTGTATCTTTCTCTCATGCACAAGTATTTGTTGATCATAACAAAAACTTCATAATAATAGATCTGTCATCTACAAATGGTGTAATAATCAACGATAAAAAGATTAAAACTCCAACTCAGTTAGAAAATAAAGATTTAATTGGCTTGGGAAATAGCTTTTATAAAAAGCAAGATATTTCCGATGCAATTGATAATTATGAAACAAATAAGAAAAAAGGGAATGAAAATGGAGTTCCTTTAATCTCATCCCATCAAAGGTTAAAATTTAAAAAGTATAGCAAGAATAAAATCAAGACTAATAGATTATTTGTAACCGTTTTGGTAGCAATAGCAGTCATTATTATAGCTTTTGGTTTAAACAATTATAATACTAACCAAGATGTTATAAAGAACAAGATATTGGAACTTGAAAAAACTGGGGATATTACAAATAAAGAGATTGAATTACCAATACCTGTTTCTAAAAAAACGGATAAGCCTAAATCCAAAAATGATAGTAATAAAAAAGTTGAGAGAAAATCTAAACTAATAAAACAAAGAACTGATGTAACATATGATTTTTCATGTTTAAATAATAAAAATGATAATGGAAGCAATGAGATGATAACAGAATTTGGAGACCTAACAAGAAATATTCAGAGAACTATCCTTAAAGACATTGAAATTTCGATATTAGATGAAAAAAAGGCAGGTAATAATTATGTGAAAGATTTAAGAAAGGAGAAACGATTTATTGATGAAGGGAGTGATTACAAGAAGCTTAATGAAATCATGAAAGATTTGATTTCTCGTCTTGCTAAACCTAGGGGTATTGACTATGAAATATTTTTTATAGATGATAAAATAAAAAATGTATTTACCCTGGGAGGAAATATTATTTTCTACAAAGGGATGTATGATTTTTGTAAGAATGATTCTGAGATTGCAGCAATTATTTCTCATGAAATTGCTCATAACGAATTAGGGCATTCAACTCTAAAATTAAAAAAACAAAAGACCTCAAATAATTTTGGGATATTTGGAGAAATAGCATTATTGATTGAAAGAAATACATTTATGAGTTTTAACCAAAAACAAGAGGCACAAGCAGATCTGTTCGGCTTAGATTTGATTCATCCTACAGATTTTAATAGTTGTTCCGGTATAAGTTTGTGGGAAAGAATGAGTAAAACTGAAAAAAACTTTAATATTTCTGAAAATTTGTTCAAATCACACCCTTATTCAATTAATAGAATAAATTGTTTAAAAAATCACTCAATAAATAATTATAATAAGAGCTGCAATTAGAGATGAGAATACTAAAAAAAATATTGATCCCATTGCTTTTCATTTTAATCACTGCATGCTCTCCAATCAAAAGCCCAAATCTAATTGATGTTTACCGCTTTGAAATAGCAGAAGATAAATATGATCAATTAGTATTAAACTCTGATCTAAAAATTTATAATCCAAATCGCTTTTCATTTTCCTCAAATGATGTCTCTTTTAATTTATTTCTGGATACATTGTATTTAGGAAAAGGAAGTTTTGATAATGGATTAATACTGACTAAAAAGGACACCTCTTTAATATCTTCATCTATAATATTAAAAAAAGATCAGCTTTATTCTTTAATGAACTTAAAGGATTCAGTGACACTGAAAATACTTGGTTCTTCTGCAATACCTCTTATTTCCACACGCCACTATTTCGACTTAGAGTATAAGCTAGATATCGATGATTTTATATCAAGGATCGCTCAAAATATTATTGAAGATGTAAATATTCAAATTAAAAAGGTTAGTATTAAAAAAGTCGACCTAAGAAGTATTTTTATGGAGATTACTTTTGGCTTATATAACAAAACAAAAATAGAGTGTGGTATCAATCAAATGAATATAAACGTATACAAATCAGATAACTATAAAGAACTTATAAGTAGTTCGACAATTAAAGAAAGTTTTATTTTAAATCCAATGAGCTTAAATGAATTTACCCAAGATGCAAGGGTAAATACTTTTAAAATGGGGACAGCTTTTTTAGCTAACACTTTAAGTAATAAGAATTCTCTTTTTATTGAATTAACCTCAAAAGTAGAATATAATAATTTTGAAATTCCATATTCAATTAAAAGAAGAGTAGATTATAACCCAAGAACTTTAGAAATTTTATTAAGATGAGTTCTATAGATTTTAAACTTTACTTCTACCAGAATAATAAGTTATTCAAAAAGGTTGCCATTGAAGAAGGATCCCATAACAATTGGATTGTTGGTACAGGTGATAACGCTCACATTAAACTAAATAACTATAGGGTCTCAAGAAATCATCTTCAAATCATTTATCAAGAAAAAGGGGTGCTGCATATCCAGGATTTGGATAGTACAAATGGTACTTATTTGAATGGGATTAGACTTAAAATATCACAATCATTAAAACATAAAGACAAAATACAATTAGCCGGTGTTAATGATATTTTAATTGTAGTAGAAAAGCCCTTGGTTAGTAATACTTTAAATTCACAAAAGAATATTGTCGACATTCTAAAAACTAAAAAAACTATTTTTTTAGGAAGAGGTACTAACTGTGATATTGTATTAAATCATGGTACCATTAGTAAGATGCATGCATCAATTACTTTAACCCCTCATAATAAATATCAAATAAAGGATTTAGGCTCTACAAATGGCACTTTTGTAAATGGTAGAAAAATAAAGACTCTTGAAACAATAAGCTTCAAGGATAATATATTTATTGGTCGACATCAAATAAACCTTGAGGCACCCTCTAAGAACCTTAGTGATGAGCTTGCGATAACAGCTATTGGAATAGAAAAAACATATTCTAATGAAGTAAAAGGGCTTAAAAAAACAGATTTATCAATCCCTTCCAAATCTATTATCGCAATTATGGGTCCTTCTGGATGCGGAAAGTCAACCCTTTTAAAAGCACTCAATGGAGATACCCCTCCCACAAAAGGGAAAGTGTTTTTATTCAACTTGGAATTATCTGCAAATTGGCAATACCTAAAGACGCAAATTGGTTATGTACCACAAGACGATATTGTTCATCAACAATTAACTGTTGAAGAGTGTCTATATTTTACTGCAAAGTTAAGACTGGATAACCTGTCCGATCAATATATTGATAAGAAAATTGATCAAGTATTAGCGGACTTAAATATTCTTGAGAAGAAAAATAATCTTATCTCTAACTTAAGCGGAGGCCAACGTAAGAGGGTATCAATAGCTGTTGAATTAATTACTGATCCGTTGATTATGTTTCTTGACGAGCCAACGTCTCCGTTAGATCCTCAGACTGTAGAAGAGTTTTTAGAAATAATGAAAAGACTATCCGAAAGAGGTACAACAGTTTTAATGGTAACTCATAAGCCAGAAGATTTGGATTATATGGATGAGGTCATTTTTATGGCTGAGGGTGGTAATATTGTTTATCAGGGCGACACTAATAAATACAGAGAGTATTTTAATGTAAAATCAGTAGTATCTGTTTTTTCTCAAATATCTGGGGAAACTGCTGAAAAATGGATTAATAAGTACCTCAATCCAAGACAACTTGGAACAAACTCTGGTTTTAAGTTTGTAAAATCCATTTCAGAGGTTTCATCTATTGAACAATTTTCATGGCTTTCAAAGCGATACTTTAGAATTAAGTTAAATGATAAGTTAAACTCTTCACTTCTTTTAGCTCAGGCCCCAATAATTGCTATACTTATTTGTTTAATTTACGACCAGATTCAGGGAGGTGTTCTGTTTATGATTGCGATTTCTGCAATTTGGTTAGGCGCACAAAATGCTGTGAGAGAAATTGTGAGTGAACAAGCAATTTATAAAAGAGAGAGAATGTTTAATTTGAAAATATTCCCCTATATTTTTTCCAAGATTAGTGTTCTTTCCTTCTTTTCTATTATCCAATCCGCCATCTTTATTTTGATATTATTAATTTATTACAATGGTTCAGATTCAATAGTAGACCTTAATGCTCCATTTATTCTATTTATGTGGATGATATTTTTATCTATCTCATCTACATTTCTTGGATTATTATTATCCTCTATGGTAAAGACAAGCGAAAGGGCAATGACCATCCTTCCATTAATTTTATTACCCCAGATAATGCTAGCAGGGATAATATCAAAAATTAGTAATGGGGCAGTAGAGTTTATTAGTTATTTCACTCTTTCAAGGTGGGGTGTTGAAGGCTTTCATATTATTCAAAAAAATATCACAGGTCAGGTCTTTGAGACACCAAATAATAACTCAATTTTACCCAAATTAGTTACTGGTAAGATAGATGCTGTAGATAGTTTACTAAGCCAATTTCATTCTTCTTACAGCAATAAAGAAATATTTAATTCTCTAACTTCAACTCTCTTGTTGGATATAATAACCATTGTGATAATGGTCATTACAATGATTTTAATTATTTTTATATCATTAAAACAAAAAGATTCCCATTCAATAAACAAATGATAGAACTTAAAAATTATAAAATAATTAAAAAAATCGGCTCAGGGGGAATGGGAGATGTTTTTCTAGCTGAGCACGAAGTTCTTGAGAATAGGGTTGCGATAAAGTCTTTACATCCAGGCCTTGTTGATGATGAGAGTTTTAGAAAAAGATTTAGAAAAGAGGCCAAAACACAATGGGAGTTATCACACCCCAATGTTGTAAGATTAATCGATTTTCAGGAACAAGAAGATGGATTATTCTTGATAATGGAGTACATCGAGGGCAAACAGCTCAATGAATATATAAGTCAAGATTCAGGGCCAATACCCGAGGATAGATTGATCCCTATGTTTATCCAAATTCTATCTGCTGTAAAGTATGCTCATAGTAAGGGTTTGGTTCATAGAGATATAAAACCGGCAAATGTTCTTATTACTCCAAATGGTGATGTAAAGTTGTTAGATTTTGGAATAGCTCAGCAAAGTTCTGAGGATAGAGGCTTAACTAAAACAGGTGTTCAAGTTGGTACTGTCTCATATATGAGTCCTGAACAGGTAAATGCTGAAAAAGTGGACAAATTATCTGATATATATTCATTGGGTGTTACGCTCTATCAAATGGTAACAGGAAAAGCACCATATGAGGGTCAGACAAATCAGTTTAAAATTCAGCTAAGCATAGTTAGTAATCCTTTTCCTAAGGCCAAGCAACACTATCCTGGAGTTTCAGATAAGATAGAGGCAATAATTGAAAAAGCTACACAGAAAAAAAAATCAGACAGGTTTCAGAGTTGTGAAGAATTTATTAAAAGTTTTGGGGATGGTTCAATACTAAATACACAAAAAAAGAAAGAAGCCCAGTCGAAAACAGAAAAAACTAAGAAAATTCAAGAAACGGAAATACAAGAAAATAAGAATGAAAGTAAAGTAATTGACTCAAAACCCAAACTAAAAATAATTTCAATAGTATTAATAATTATTTTGTTAACCTTAGCAATGTTTTTGACGAAAGATTGGTACGCTGAAAGATGCTACGGATTCGGATTTAAATTCAATATGCCTAATGGATCCATTGTTTCATTCGGTAATTTATCTTGTGACTCCCAAAAAGAATGGGTTTGGGTAATCGAAATATTTATTGCAGCATTACTAATATTAATCACTAATAAAAAATCTTTTTTCAAATCAAATAATTTTTCACGATTTCCATATTCAATAATTATAATTATTGTGGCTTTAGGGACAGTGATATTTAAGCAGGGTATCGAACAGTCCAAGCATATTAAAGAGCAAAAAATTAAAGTTGCAGCAAATAATAAAGCTGCAGCAGATAATAAAGCTGCAGCAGATAGAAAAGCTGAAGCAGACAGAAAAGCTGAAGCAGACAGAAAAGCTGCAGCAAACAGAAAAGCTGCAGCAAACAGAAAAGCAGTAGCAGAAAGAAAAGCTGAAGCAGACAGAAAAGCTGCAGCAAACAGAAAAGCTGCAGCAAACAGAAAAGCAGTAGCAGAAAGAAAAGCAGTAGCAGTTGAGGTTGAAGACATTGAGGTTGAAGACGATTTCGATGATGTAGATGTTCCTTTTGCAGTTATTGAAGATGTTCCTTTATTCCCTGGTTGTGAGCGTGTAGCAAAATCAGAACGAAGAGCATGTTTCCAAGACAAGATGAATAAGCATATTCGTAATAATTTCCGTTATCCTGAAATTGCTCAAGAAATGGGAATCCAAGGAAGAGTTTATGTAAACTTTATTATATCAAAAGACGGAAGTATTACTAACGTAAGAATGCGTGGACCAGATAAGAATTTAGAAAAAGAAGCATCTCGAATCATTTCGAAGCTTCCAAAAATGATACCTGGAAAACAAAGAGGACGCCCTGTTCGTGTTCCTTTCAGTATTCCAATTACGTTTAGATTGAACTAAAACAACTCTTGTTGTTTAATGAAGCCCGAAGGAAACTTCGGGCTTTTTTTTGTCCCATAATTTAGATTTCGGTTTCTATGGTAAATAGGGGATTGTACATTATCTTTGCACAAGATTATGGATGTAGAAAAAATTCGTTTACAAACCCCAGAGGAGTCCACTTTTTCACTCTTCATGGACGACTTTAAGCAGTTGACAAAAGTACGCCTTGCAGTAAGCGTAGTTTTTTCATCTATTGCAGGTTATTTTTTGGCAGCAGAATCTCCGGTTCTTATCGATGTTATTCTATTAGCCTTTGGGGGCTATTTCATGGTAGGTGCTTCGAACGCATTCAATCAAGTGTTAGAAAAAGACCTCGATGCATTAATGGATCGGACTAAGAACAGACCTCTACCTTCAGGAAGAATGTCGGTTCAATCGGCCATAACAATCGCTACTATTCTAACGGTCTTAGGCTTATTGGTTTTGTACACCATAAATACCCGAACAGCTTTGTTTGGTGGAATTTCTATCTTCTTATACGTTTGTGTCTATACACCACTCAAAACAAGAACTCCTTTGGCTGTTTTTGTCGGTGCTTTTCCCGGAGCGATACCTTTTATGCTCGGATGGGTAGCGTATACAGATTATTTTGGGATCGAGCCCGGGGTATTGTTTATGATACAGTTTTTTTGGCAATTCCCTCATTTTTGGGCAATCGGATGGATGTTGGATGAAGATTATAAACGTGCAGGCTTTAAGATGCTACCTTCAGGTCATGCAGACAATGCTACTGCTTTTCAAATTGTATTTTACACCCTCTGGATGATTGTTATTTCTGTACTACCAGCAACTGTCTACACGGGTAGTTTTAATTTAAGTATAATGGGAGCGGTCGTAGTTGGGATTTTAGGCCTAATTATGCTGTATTTTGCACTTCAATTGATGATTAACAAAACAAATGAAGCAGCTAAAAGATTAATGTTTTCTAGTGTAGGCTATATTACACTGGTTCAAATTATATATGTAATTGATAAAATGATCGCTTAAAATGGAAAAAACAGCAGCAGAAAAGAATGTTCGAGCAAAAAAAATGATGCTCTGGTTCGGAATGATTAGTATGACGATGACCTTCGCTGGTTTGACCAGTGCTTATGTAGTGAGTAGTAGTCGAGCAGATTGGCTAACTTCTTTCGAATTACCAACCGTGTTTTTATATAGCACCTTACTGATCTTTTTAAGCAGCATTACCTTTTTCTTAGGTAAAAATGCATTGAACCAAGGGAATGTATTGTTACAAAAAACATTTCTATGGGCAACACTAGGCTTAACGCTGTTGTTTGTTTATTTTCAGTTTACTGGATTTTCGCAAGTCATAGCGCAAGGATATTATTTTACAGGAGCAGCAAGTTCAATCACAACCTCCTTTCTTTACGTACTTGTTTTACTTCACCTTGCTCACGTTTTTGGTGGATTGATTGTTTTATTGGTCGTTCTTTTTCAAACCTATAGAAATGCATATACACCCGAAGATAAATTAGGCTATGAATTAGCAGAATTATTTTGGCATTTCCTCGATTTTTTATGGATTTATTTATACGTTTTCGTGAGTGTGTATAGTTAAAAAAAATACTATTTTTGTAAAATTAAAATTTGACACTTTTATATGGAAGTTACAGCAAACAAAACAATAGACGAGACCAATGTTTGGGGTGGAGGTAATAAACCACTGAAAGCGAGCTACGGAAAAATGATGATGTGGTTTTTCATCGTTTCTGATGCTTTAACTTTTACAGGCTTCTTGGTAGCCTATGGTTTTTCTAGATTTAAAAATATTGATTCTTGGCCAATAGCCGATGAAGTGTTTACGCATTTCCCATTTTTACATGGAGTAGATGCTCCGATGTATTATGTAGCTTTGATGACTTTTGTCTTAATTTTCTCTTCTGTAACTATGGTATTAGCCGTAGATGCGGGCCACCATATGAACAAAGCGAAAGTGACGTTTTATATGTTGCTTACCATTATTGGAGGAGCAATATTCGTTGGATCACAAGCTTGGGAGTGGAAAAACTTCATCAAAGGTGAATACGGAGCTCTTGAAACTAAAGGAGGACAAATCCTTCAGTTTATGGATGCAGAAACAGGAAAGCGTGTTGCTTTAGAAGCTTTTGCGACCACTATCGATTCGCCAAGAGACACCCACTTAAATAGTAATGGAATTTGGTTTATTGGAGAATCTTCATTACCAAGTTATAGTTTGGAAGAGGTAGCAGGGGGATTTGCTGCTAATGAAAGTTTGGTTATTAAAACTGAAAAAATTGACGAAATGGGTCACAAGGTTATTCTTTCAAGAGAAGAATCGTTGTTAAAAATAAATGAAGCAATCAATGTTGTAGAAGGAGCTAACCTGATTCACAATGAATACGGAAACCGCTTGTTTGCCGATTTCTTTTTCTTCATTACTGGATTTCACGGATTTCACGTTCTTTCGGGAGTTGTAATCAACATCATCATTTTCTTCAACGTTATCATGGGAACTTATGAAAAAAGAGGGCACTATGAAATGGTTGAAAAAGTTGGACTTTACTGGCACTTTGTAGATTTAGTTTGGGTATTCGTATTCACCTTCTTCTATTTAGTTTAATTAATTATAAAATATACATTATGGCACACGATACAGAAAACTTAGCCATCTTCAGAGGATTATTAAAATTCAAATCAAACGTTCAAAAAATATGGGGCGTTCTGATTTTCCTATCCATCGTCACAACTGTCGAGGTTATTCTGGGTATTGTAAAACCAGAAAGTCTAATGGGAATGTTTTTAGGGATGAAAATCTTAAATTGGATTTTCATTATTTTAACTATTGTTAAAGCCTATTATATTGCTTGGGATTTCATGCACATTCGAGATGAAAAGGGTGGACTAAAGGGATCTATTGTACTCCCTTTAGTAGTGCTTATTCCTTACTTATGCTTCATCCTTTTGTTAGAAGCAGATTATATTTTTGAGGTTATGCGTACTGGTTTTGTTAGTTGGAATTTCTAAAATAAAAAATGAAGAATAACGCATTTAAAAAGTATGTAGTACTCGGAATACTCTTTGTATTTCCAATCGTTATTTATTTATTTTTTGCTTCTGGAATTAACAATTTTGCAAAACTCCCTATCCTAACAGAGAATCTTCCAGAAATAAGTTCTTGGAAAACACTCCGTGGGGATCCAATTCAATTCGAAGACCACATCACCGTAATCGGTTTTTGGGGGAATGATTTAGAAAGTAAAAAGAGTGATGCTTTCAATCTGAATCAGAAGATATACAAACGTTTTTATGAATTCAAAGACTTCCAATTCGTCGTTGCTGTTGAGGACGGACATCAAGATGAAATAGCGAAGGTTATTTCAGAATTAGAAGAAGGAGTTGGAACGGACATGATTAAGTGGAACTTCATTTTTGGTTCTGCTGAACAAATTCAGACGCTATTCTTGAGTCTTGAAAGTGATATTAATCTATCTCCAAAACAAAGCACATCAACCGTTTTTATTGTTGATAGAGAAGCTAATTTACGAGGACGTGATGATGATGAAGACGTAGGCACTCTTTTTGGATATGATGCTTCGTCTGTAGCCTCATTAAACAATAAGATGACAGATGATGTCAAAGTCATTCTCGCAGAATATCGTTTGGCCCTCAAAAAAAATAATGCCAACAGACAAAAGTAAACTAGAGTTATTCTAGTGTGCTATGAATTAAGTGGATAATAACTACATTTACATATGAAGAAATCTTCTTATATCGGACTTGCGATTATCATAGTAATCTTCGCAGTAATTGTTGTTCCCAAGATATTCGATCGTCTTACAAATAATACAACAGTTGACAGTAGTCGATCCATTAAACCGGGCTTTAAGGCTTTAGATTTCATCAAAATCAATGGGGAGCCCAAAAAAGTACCTGAATTTTTATTTCTGAATCAGGATAGTATTTACGTATCTAACGAAGATTATTTAGGAAAGGTTTACGTTGCTGAATTTTTCTTCACAACCTGTCCGTCCATTTGCCCGATCATGAATAAAAACATGAAAATCTTAAATGATGCTTTTGGAGATCAAGAAAATTTTGGAATTGCATCCTTCACAATTGATCCGGACAACGACACCCCTTCTGTTTTAAAAAAATATGCCGAAAGCTATGTCGGTTCAGAGGTTTCTTGGAATTTCTTAACTGGACCAAAATCCAATGTATACGACTTGGCAAACAAAGGCTTCAATATATTTGCTGAGATAAACCCCGCAGTTGCTGGAGGGTTTGAACATCAGGGCTATTTTGCGCTAATCGATAAAAAGGGCTTCATTCGTTCTCGACAAGACGACTATGGAAATCCGATTGTTTATTATTTTGGATTAGATCAAGAAGATGCAGAAGAACAAGGAGTTGATATGCTTCTTGAGGATATAGATCTTTTACTTAACGAATACTAATTATTATGAATGCAAGTAAATCAACCTTGAAGTATAAAAATTGGATCATTTTAGTGTCTATTGCAATTCCCGTTGTAGTTGCTTTTCTTTTTCGAATACGATTAGAAAACGTAAAATCATTGTCTTTCCTTCCTCCAATTTACGCTGCAGTAAATGGCTATACTGCGATCATATTGTTGGTAGCGCTTTGGGCAATAAAAAACCGTAAAATTAATTTGCATGAACAAATGATGAAAACAGCTATCGGTCTTTCTTTAGCTTTTTTAATCATGTATGTTGCCTATCACATAACGTCAGACCCAACCCCTTTTGGTGGAGAAGGCGCGATTAAAACGGTGTATTATATTATTCTAATTTCTCATATTGTGTTGTCTGTAGCCATCATCCCTTTGGTTTTGATTTCTTTTGTTCGCGGAATATCCCAACAATTTACACAGCATAGAAAAATCGCTAGAATTACATTTCCTATTTGGCTATACGTAACCATTACTGGTGTTATTGTTTATTATATGATTTCTCCATATTACGTTTAATCGTTTCTTAATGAAAAAAACAATACTCCTTTCTATAATTCTTTTTTTCATCGGCTTTGTTGATGTAGAGGCTCAATGTGCTATGTGTAGAGCAGTACTTGAATCGGAAGAAGGACAGCAAACAGCTAAAGGAATCAACAACGGAATAGTATACCTAATGGCCATTCCTTATATCTTGGTTGGAGCAGTCGGAGTCGCTGTATTTCGTATGCTTAAAAAATAATGTGTTTACTAGTGTAACATTTTACTTTTTTAAACGTCATATAAGCAAGATTCATTTCTAAAAGACATTATATTCCAAATTTCATGATACAAATAAAAAACCTTCATAAGTCTTATAAAATGGGAAGCTCTTCGCTTCACGTACTCAAAGGCATTGACTTTGCAGCTGAAAAAGGCGAATTAGTGGCGATAATGGGTTCTTCGGGATCTGGAAAATCTACACTCCTAAACATATTGGGTATGCTAGATGTTCTTGACGAGGGCTCTTATTCCCTCGACGATGTTCTGATTAAAGATTTAGACGAAACCAAAGCGGCTAAATACCGTAACAAATTCTTAGGGTTTGTTTTTCAATCGTTTAATTTGATTAACTACAAAACAGCCGCAGAAAACGTTTCCCTTCCTTTGTACTACCAAGGAGTAGGCCGCAAGGAGCGACAAGAGCAGGCGATTAAATATCTTACCATGGTAGGCTTGGCCGATTGGTCTACACACTTGCCTAGTGAGCTTTCTGGTGGTCAAAAACAACGGGTTGCAATTGCACGCGCTATGGCGTCACGTCCTAAGGTACTCTTGGCAGATGAGCCTACTGGAGCTCTTGACACCAAAACTTCGTATGAGGTAATGGATCTGATCCAAAAAATAAACCAAGAAGGAAATACCATCTTAGTGGTTACTCATGAAGAGGATATTGCTAAAATGTGTAAGCGTATTGTAAAACTCAAAGACGGCGTTATTGTTGAAGATGTAAAAGTAAACCAAGTTTTAGCAGCTGATTATGTTTAACAGAGATCGTTGGCAAGAAATATTCGAAACCATTCGAAAAAATAAACTGAGAACCTTTCTTTCTGGTTTTACTGTTGCTCTAGGGATTTTTATCTTCATAATCCTCTTTGGTTTTGGCAATGGTCTTAAAAATCAATTCCAAGAGTTTTTCCTGGATGATGCAACCAATACCATCTTCTTATTTGCCGGAAAAACTTCCAAACCATACAACGGGTTTAAATCCAATCGAAACATTGAGTTTAAGAATGACGATATGGCTGATATTAAAGAGCAATTCCCATTCTTCTTAGAATACATTACCCCTAGAATTTCTAGAGCAGCAGTCGTTAAATACAAAAACGAGTTTGATAACTATTCTACACGAGCAGTTGGACCTGCACATCAGTTTGCTGAAAAAACAATCTTGATGAAGGGGCGTTATATCAACGAAAGTGATATTACAAATAAAACAAAATACGCAGTTATCGGACGCTTAGTTGCTCGAGATTTATTCAAGCAAGAAAACCCTTTAGGGAAATTCATTGATATCGGTAATAGTGTTTTTAAAGTGGTCGGTGTTTTTCAAGACGATGGAGGTGATCGAGAAGAACGTTATATCTATATCCCTTACACTACAAGACAATTACTCGAAAAAAGTAATGATAAGGTTGATCAAATTATCCTAGCGTTTAAACCACAAATAGGACATTCTGGTTCTGTTGTGTTTGAAAGAAAGTTACGGGAGTTTTTGAAAAAGAAAAAGTCGATTGCACCAAATGACCCCAATGGTATTTACATTAGAAATGTTGCCGACCAATTGAAACAAAACCAACAGTTTGCAAACATACTTCAACTCATTGTAACTTTTGTAGGTCTTGGTACCTTGATTGCAGGAATCATTGGAATTTCTAACATTATGGTTTTTGTAGTCAAAGAACGCACCAAAGAATTGGGAATCCGAAAAGCATTGGGAGCCACACCAAAATCTGTAATTCAAATGATTCTTCAGGAGTCTATTTTTATTACTACAATTTCAGGTATTGTAGGCTTACTGATTGGAGTCTTTGTGCTTAGATCTATTGGTGAAACCCTAAAAGATTATTTTATTAAAAACCCGTACATAGACACTGCTACTGCATTATTTGCCACCGTAATCCTTATTATTTTTGGCGGTATTGCAGGATATATACCAGCCAAACGCGCTGCACGAATTAAACCCATAGTAGCCCTAAGAGATGAATAGTTTAAAAATAATATTTGATCGCGATACCTGGCAAGAAATTTTCGGTTCTATCCAGAAAAACAAAGTCCGTACCATCATTACTGTGATCGGTGTTTTGTGGGGTATCTTTATTTACATTGCTTTGTCTGGAGCTGCTAAGGGTCTAGATAACGGCTTTGAACGTCAATTCGAAAACGTTGCAATGAACTCCATGTTTGTTTGGGCTCAGAGAACCAGTATTCCTTTCGAAGGGTTTAAGACGGGTAGAAACCCACAACTTAAAATTCAAGATGTTCAAGCACTTCGTAATAATATTCCTGCAATCCAATTCATTGCTCCTCGTAATGCAAAAGGTGTTTTTGACGGAAGTGGAGGCTCGCAAATTGTACGAGGTTCTAAGTCAGGAACCTACAGTATTTATGGCGATTTCCCAGAATACACTAAGATTGCTACTAAGAAAATTTATGACGGTGGACGATTTGTAAATCAGGCTGATATCGAGGAAGAACGAAAAGTATGTGTAATCGGAGAACGTACTCAAAAGGAATTATTTGATGAAGACGAACAACCTGTTGGTCAATACATTCGTGTCGATGATATTTATTTTCAAGTCATCGGTGTTCATAAGTATATAGAGGGCGGTGGTTTTGAAAGCGATGGAGATATATTCATCCCTTTTTCAACATATAAGAAACTGTACAATACAGGAGATAATGTAGACTGGTTTACAATTGCGGCATTTGACGACGCAGACGTAATAGCAGTGGAAGAACAAGTAAAACAAACCCTTAAACGGATACACCGTGTATCTCCAAAAGATGAACGTGCTTTTGGCTCGTTTAATCTAGGTGAGATTTTCGGAAGAATCATGGGCTTTTCGCAGGGGATGACTTTTTTATCTCTTATTGTGGGTATTGCTACCATTATTGCTGGAGTCATTGGGATTGGAAATATCTTACTGATATCGGTAAAAGAACGAACTAAAGAATTGGGTATTCGTCGTGCATTGGGAGCTACCCCATCTGAAGTTCGGATTCAAATTATTTTAGAATCTGTATTCCTAACCTTTATAGCAGGAATTTTCGGGATTATCCTTGGAGCTTTTGTCTTATCAGGAATTGACGCAGCAACCGCAAGCATGACCGATTTTCCTTATACCAACCCAACTGTTCCGATATCTTTTGTTCTAGGAGCATTGGCAATCATGGTAACCTTAGGAACTTTAATCGGACTGATCCCAGCACAACGTGCCGTTAGTATAAAACCTATTGACGCCCTAAGAGAAGAATAATAACACCTAGATATAAATAATAAACCATTTCCCATGAAAAAAGTATTTAAATATATATTAATAGCATCCATTTTGTTTGGAGTTCTTTATGCGACTGTTTTCTTTATTAAATCGAATAGTAAGCCCGCGATTCAATACGATACCGAAACTGCGTTAATTACATCCATTGAGATGAAATCAGTTGCTACTGGAAAAGTAATCCCTGAAGATGAAGTTGAGATTAAACCTCAAATTTCTGGGATCATTCAAACCCTTTACGTTGAAGAAGGCGATAATGTAAAAACAGGTGACCTGCTTGCAAAGGTTAAGGTCGTTCCTAACGAACAATCACTGAATAGTGCAAAAGGACGTTTGGCAAATACTAAAATCTTAATGGAGAATGCCAAGATCGAATTCAATAGAAACAAAGGTCTTTTTGAAAAAGAAATCATTTCGCAACAAGATTTCCAAAATGCTGAATTAAACTACAGTAGAGCAAAACAAGACGTATCTAATGCTGATAGCGACTTACAGATAATCAAACTTGGTTCTGCAGGAGGC
>Ga0233438_10001590_pt1 | contig 24527 bp, 22 predicted proteins | sample SI_123_September_FD_182720 | JGI IMG/M metagenome (GOLD analysis project Ga0233438, IMG submission 182720) | Seawater microbial communities from Saanich Inlet, British Columbia, Canada - SI_123_September2016_10_MG | ecosystem: Environmental > Aquatic > Marine > Inlet | place: Canada: British...
GCACAAAACAGCTACTGGCTTTTGTTTTTGTTGTGCTATACCTAAAGCAAAAAAAGCAGCACACCTTTCATCTACAATACTTAAAGTTTCTATTTCTGGATGATTAGAAAAACCAATCGTTAAAGGTGCATTCCTAGAACCTGGAGAAATAACAACGGTTTCAACATTAAATTGCTGACAGGCTGCGATTACTAATTGTGCAAGTTCTTTTTTTGGATACATAAAAATCAATAGAGATTTAAATGCAAAGTTACGAAGAGATAAATATTTAAAAGCAAAAAAAGCCAGAAACTAAAAGTATTTTAATTTCTGACTTGCTTTAAAAAATATTGTTGCGGATTTAGTTTCCTTTATTAAAATCTGCTAAAAATTTAGCCAAACCAATATCTGTTAATGGGTGCTTTAATAAACCTTCAATAGCACTTAAAGGCCCAGTCATAACATCTGCACCAATTTTAGCACAATCAATAACATGCATCGTGTGTCTTACAGAGGCTGCTAAAATTTCCGTTTCAAAACCATAATTATTATAAATAGTTCTGATTTCTGCAATTAGGTTTAAACCATCTGTAGAAATATCATCTAATCTACCAATAAAAGGAGATACATAAGTTGCACCTGCTTTGGCTGCCAATAAAGCTTGCCCAGCAGAAAAAACCAAAGTTACATTTGTTTTAATTCCTTTTGATGAGAAATACTTACACGCTTTAATTCCATCTTTAATCATAGGTAATTTTACTACAATCTGAGGATTCAAAGCTGCTAATGCTTCACCTTCTTTAACCATTCCATCAAAATCTGTAGAAATAACCTCTGCAGAAACATCTCCATCTACTAACTCACAAATTGCTTTATAATGATTTATGATATTATCTTGACCAGTAATACCTTCTTTAGCCATTAATGATGGGTTAGTTGTTACACCATCTAAAACACCTAAAGCTTGTGCTTCTTTAATCTGCTCTAAATTAGCAGTATCTACGAAAAATTTCATGCTTTGAAAATTAAATTTATTTTCGTCAAAGATAAAAAACTAAGCTTTGTTTGGTAATTTAATATGATAAAATTTATACTTTTTAAAAAATGACCTAAAAGATTACTTTATTGTTAGTCTTTCTATAAATGGAAAAATTTATTATAGATGGATAGCGTTTTATATAAATACAGCTTCTTGTAATGGTGGAGCAACAGCTTTACATTTTAACACTGTTGAAAACGAGCATGTTTACGTTAACTAAAAACTAAAGGTTATAATGATTCATTAATAATCTTTGATAAACAGTGTCAGGAAGTATTCGTTTTAAAACAATTGAAAAACGTTGCATAAAACTTCCTACTTTATAATGGATTTTTGGTTTTTTTGTATTTATGATTTTAAAAACCGTTTTTGCCATTTGTATAGGATCCATTCCTTCGCTAACATGCGCATCCATTAAATCTAAATTTGCTTGATATTTTTCTTTATAAGCAGAAGTTTCAAAAACAGGAGTATGATATCTTCCTGCAGCAATATTAGTGGCAAAATCTCCAGGCGCTACATTTACAACATGAATACCAAATTCTTTAACCTCCATACTTACCGCTTCTGTAACAGTTTCCAATGCCCCTTTTGAAGCTGAATATAAACCTCTAAAAGGCAAGCCCATATAACCAGCAATAGAAGTGATATTGATTATTAAACCGAATCTCTGTAAACGCATTTGCGGTAAAACAGCCTTCATAACATCTATAGCACCAAATAAATTTGTATTAAAAACAGCCTTCATTTCTTCTGTTGGTGTATCTTCAACAGGGCCAGTAATACCCATACCTGCATTATTTACAAGTACATCTAACCTTCCTTCTTTATCTAAAATAGTAGTTATCGCTTTATCTATAGACGCTGAGTTTAAAACATCTAAAGAAATAAGTTGAAAAGAAAGTTGATTTGTGTTTTTTGGCTTTCTGCTTGTACCATATACAATACATCCCTTTTTATGTAAATAAGAAGCTATTGCTTTTCCTATTCCCGATGATGCTCCTGTCACTAATACTACTTTAGACATATATTTTATTTAAAAAATCAATATTACAAAATCTAAATTTAGGGTACAAAAAATGGCAAGCTACCTACATCACACTGCTACAACCTAATACCCTTGCTGTGTTCCCACCCTGGGGGATTCAAAGGGAGCTAGTTGTGTAGAACTTGCCACTGCAAATTTACATTCTATTTTTAAAATGACAATTAAAAAAAATTAAAAATTTTGTAACATTTATAATACATTGATTACTAATAAACTGTTTTTGTTCACCTAATAGACATAAAAACATATCATCTTAAAGAAATTAATATATTTGTCAAATATCAACTAAATATAAAAACAATGGAAAATCAAGCAAGTAGCAAAAATATTATTTTAAATAACGGTCTGTATTATGGAGTCGCAACAATATTAGCGAGTCTAATTGTATATGCTTTAGGAATGCATTTAGATCCTACAGGAGGCTATATTAATTTCGCAGTTATTGCTATAACACTAATTGCATTTCCAATTATTGGAATGTCTACATTTAAAAAGAATAACGGAGGCTTTATGACTTGGGGACAAGGAGTAAAAATTGGTGTAGGTATTATTATGATTGGAGCTTTAATTGGAATTTTATACCAACACTTATTTACTGGATTTATTGAACCAGAATTTTATGCTCAGGTAGAAGAAATTACTAGAAAAGGCCTTTTTGATGCAGGTATGACTGAAGAGCAAATTAATACGCAAATTGAAATGCAAAGTAAATTTCAAGGCACTATTATTGGAGATGCTATTGGCTTATTATTTATGGCATTTATAGGTTTTGTAGTTTCTGCTATTGTTGCGGCTGTAAAAAAACACACAGAAGAAGAAACATATTAATTCTTAAGAAACACCTGTTTTTAAGATACTTTATTAACTTTACATTTGGTAACTAGATAAAAGTAATATGGAAATTTCGGTAGTAATACCACTTCTTAATGAAGAAGAATCTTTACAAGAATTACATGATTGGATTGCAAATATTATGCAATCCAATCATTATATATATGAAATTATCTTTATAGATGACGGTAGTACAGACACTTCTTGGAAAAAAATTGAAGATTTATCTGAAAAAAACACCTCAGTAAAAGGAATTCGATTTCAGAAAAACTATGGAAAATCTCAAGCATTAGACGCTGGGTTTGAATTAGCACAAGGTAAAGTTGTAATTACAATGGATGCTGACCTACAAGATAATCCAGAAGAAATTCCTGAATTATACGAATTAATAATTAATGAAAATTTTGATCTCATCTCTGGGTGGAAAAAGAAACGTTATGATAACGTTGTTGCCAAAAACTTACCTTCTAAATTATTTAATGCGGCAGCAAGAAAAACATCTGGATTAAAACTTCACGATTTTAATTGTGGTTTAAAAGCCTACAAAAATGAAGTAATAAAAAGCATTAAGGTAAGTGGTGAGATGCATAGGTACATTCCTGTTTTAGCAAAAAATGAGGGCTACTCTAAAATTGGAGAAAAGGTAGTGCAACATCAAGCAAGAAAATACGGAGAAACTAAGTTTGGCATGGATCGTTTCATTAATGGGTTTTTAGATTTAATTACCATTTCATTTCTATCTAAATTTGGTAAAAGACCCATGCATTTCTTTGGTCTTTGGGGTACTTTTATGTTCTTATTTGGAACTTCTGTAGCATTTTATATTGGCGCTTTTAAAATGTACAAAGTTTTTAATGACATTAAAACTATACTTGTTACAGACAACCCTTGGTTTTATATAGCACTTACCTCTATGATTCTTGGAACTTTACTTTTTTTATCAGGATTTTTAGGAGAACTTATTATCAAAACAAAAAACAACGAAAAACACTATACAATAAAAGAAAAACTAAATTTCTAACTGTATATTTGTTATTAATCGATTACATAAAAAAAAGCATTTAACACTTAACTTATGGTAGACTTTTTAAGCAAAGCTAAACAATGGTTAACCCCTACTTTTGATTCAGAAACACAATCAGAAATTCAAAATTTAATCGCTTCTAATCAAGCAGAATTAGCAGATCGTTTCTATAAAGATATGGAATTTGGTACTGGAGGTATGAGAGGTGTTATGGGAGCAGGTACAAACAGAATTAATAAATATACTTTAGGTAGAGCTACTCAGGGTTTATCTAACTACCTAATAGACAACATCTCTAAAGAAGAAATTAAAGTAGTTATTGCTTACGATTGCAGACACAATAGTAAAAAATTCGCTAAAATTGTAGCGGACGTATTATCTGCAAATAATATTAAAGTATTTCTTTTCGAAGATTTAAGACCAACTCCAGAACTATCATTTGCAGTTCGGTATTTAAATTGTGATGCAGGTATTGTATTAACAGCATCTCATAACCCTCCTGAATATAATGGCTACAAAGTATATTGGGGAGATGGTGGCCAAATTGTTCCTCCACATGATAGCGGTATAATTGGTAAAGTAAATGCTTTAAATTTTTCTGAAATAAATTTTGATGCTAACGAAAATTTAATTAAAGTTATAGGTAAAAACGTAGATGATGTTTTTATTGAAGCTTCTGTAAAAAACGGTTCTTTATCAGAAAAAATAGATAGAAATAGTTTAAAAATTGTTTTTACACCTCTACACGGAACATCAATTATTTCTATACCAGATGCTTTAAAAAGCGCAGGTTATACAGACGTTCATATTGTTGAAGAGCAACGTAAGCCAAATGGAGATTTTCCAACTGTAAAATCACCAAATCCAGAAGAACCAGAAGCATTACAAATGGCTACACAATTAGCCAATAATATAGGAGCAGATATTGTAATAGGAACAGACCCAGATTGTGACAGATTAGGAGTTGCCGTTAGAGATTTAAGTGGTAATATGAAGTTATTGAATGGTAACCAAACTATGGTTGTTATGACAGATTTCTTATTAAGAAAATGGAAAGAAGAAAGTAAAATTAATGGTAAACAATTTGTAGGATCTACAATTGTATCTACTGAATTGGTAAACAAAATTGCAGCTAATTATAATGTTGAAACTAAAGTTGGTTTAACAGGGTTTAAATGGATTGCAAAAATGGTAGTAGATTATCCAGAGTTAGACTTTATTGGTGGTGGAGAAGAAAGCTTTGGATACATGGTTGGAGATTTTGTAAGAGATAAAGATGCTGTTACAGCAACTTTATTAGCTTGTGAAATTGCAGCATACGCAAAACAAAATGGAAGTTCATTTTATCAGGAATTACTTAAATTATATGCAGAGAATGGTTTTTACAAAGAACATTTAATTTCAATTACCAAAAAAGGGATGGATGGTGCTGCAGAAATACAAGAAATGTTAAGTGAAATGAGAAACAATCCATTAACTGAAATTGATGGAGAAAAAATTGAATTTCTATCTGATTATCAAGCATCAACAAAAAAGAATTTAATAACTGGAGAGGTTATTAGAATGGATATACCTAAATCTAACGTCCTTATTTATCAAACTGTATCTGGAGCTAGAATTGCAGCAAGGCCAAGTGGAACAGAGCCTAAAATAAAATTTTACTTTAGTGTGAATACTTCTTTAGATAAAGTTGAAAATGCAGAAAAAGTTGAAAGCGAATTAGATGCTAAAATACAAAGAATCATAAAAGAGATGAAATTGAATTAATGGGTTATTTTAAAGATATTCTTAAATACGAGAAAAAGTATAGAAAGTTCACACTACTAAATGTAGTTTTTAACATTTTTTATGCCATTTTTAATGTTTTATCTGTACTTGCTTTTATTCCTGTATTAGGTATATTATTTGAAACAGAAAAAGAAGTTATTCTAGAGCCCAATTACGAGGGTTTTACAAGTATTGGTTATTATTTAAAAGAAAGTTTCTACTTTTTTATTTCAAAAAAAATAGAAACTAATGGGCAAATAAATACACTATTATTTATCTGTATTTTAGCACTCTCTTTATTTTTTCTAAAAAACTTATTTAGATACTTAGCTTCTTATGTAATCACGTTTTTAAGAACTGGAATCGTAAAGGATATAAGAGATCAACTGTACCATAAAATTGTAGAATTACCAATCGCATACTTTACCGAAAAAAGAAAAGGAGATATTATTGCAAGAATGACTGCAGATGTGCAAGAAGTTGAAACCTCTATCTTAACCTCTATAGAAACGATAGTAAGAGAACCACTAACTGTAATTATTGCAATTTCTATTATGCTATTTATGAGTGTAAAACTTACACTCTTTGTCTTTATATTATTGCCTGTATCTGGTTTTATTATTTCATCAATTAGTAAAAAATTAAAAGCTAAATCTATAAAAGCACAACAAGAAACAGGTACATTTTTATCGTTTATCGAAGAAACACTATCTGGCTTAAGAGTTATAAAGGGGTTTAATTCAGAAAAAATTATTGAACAAAAATTCAATTCGTCTACTAGTACTTTTAAAAATTTAATGACAAGTGTTTTTCATAGGCAAACACTAGCCTCACCAATGAGTGAGTTTCTAGGTTCTGCTACAATTATAGCAATTTTGTGGTTTGGAGGTAGAGAAGTTTTATCTAATACTAGTTCTTTACAACCTGATGAGTTTATGGGGTATATTGTTTTGTTTTATACAGTTTTAAACCCTATTAAATTAATAACAACATCTTACTATAATATCCAAAAAGGAGAAGCTTCTGCAGAACGAATTATGCAAGTTCTTAATACAGAAAACCACATTAAGAATAAACCGAATGCTACTATAAAAAGTGAATTTAAAAGTAAGATTGAGTTTAAAAACATCTCTTTTAAATATAAAAAAAATTATGTTTTAAAAGATTTTTCTTTAACTATTAATAAAGGAGAAACCGTTGCTTTAGTTGGTCAGTCAGGAAGTGGAAAATCTACTTTAGCCAATTTAATTACACGTTTTTACGATGTGAATTTAGGTGATATTCTCATTGATGAAGAAAGTATTAAAAATATCACTAAAAAATCGTTAAGGGACTTAATGGGTATTGTAACTCAAGAATCAATTTTATTTAACGATACTGTAGAAAATAACATAAAACTAGGCACAGAAAATGCAAGCAATGACGAGATTTTGGAAGCTTCTGAAATTGCAAATGCAAATGAATTCATCCAAAATCTGCCAGAAAAATTTCAGACAAATATTGGTGATAGTGGAGGCACTTTATCTGGAGGTCAAAAACAACGTTTGTCTATAGCAAGAGCTGTATTAAAAAATCCACCAATTATGATATTGGATGAAGCAACTTCTGCTTTAGATACAGAGTCTGAACAATTAGTTCAAGTAGCTTTAGAAAACATGATGCAAAACAGAACGTCTCTAGTTATTGCTCACAGATTATCCACTATTCAAAAAGCAGACACTATAGTCGTTATGAAAAAAGGACAAATTGTAGAACAAGGAAAACATGAGGAATTACTTGAAAGAAAAGGAGAGTATTTTAAATTGGTTAATATGCAATCTTTAAGCTAATTTCAGCCCTAAATCTAAACCTTTTTGAATCATAAAATTATAAGAAGCTTTATGATCATTAGAGATTTCTCCATCTAAAATAGCTTCTTTTATAGCTTCCTTTATTTGACCTATTTCTCTACAAGGAGTCAAATTAAATGCTTTCATAATTTCTTCTCCAGTAACTGGAGGTTGAAAGTTTCTGATACGATCTCTTTCTTCTACTTCTTTAATTTTGATTCTTACTAACTCGAAATTTTTATGGTATTTTTTAAATTTCCTTGGATTTTTCGTAGTGATATCTGCTTCACAAAGTGTCATTAAATCATTAATTTCTTCTCCCGCATCAAAAACCAAACGTCTTACAGCTGAATCTGTAACATCGCTTGCCAATACAATGGGTCTTGAACTTAACAATACCATTTTCTGAACAAATTTCATTTTACTGTTCAATGGCATTTTTAATCTCTTAAAAATTTTATATACCATTTTAGAACCTACAAATTCATGAGCATGAAACGTCCATCCAACTTTTTTGCTAAAACGCTTTGTAGGTGCTTTTCCAATATCATGTAACAAAGCAGCCCAACGTAACCAAACATCTTCTGTACTCCTAGAAATATTATCAACCACCTCTAGAGTATGATAAAAATTGTCTTTGTGCTTTTGTCCTTCTACTTCCTCTACTCCTTTTAAAGCTATTAATTCTGGTAAAATTTGAGATAATAATTTTGTCTTTTCAAGCAATAAAAAACCTATAGATGGTTCTGAGGAAACCAATATTTTATTTAATTCTACTACAATACGTTCTTTTGTAATAATTTTGAGGCGATGGGAATTTTCAGAAATTGCGGTCAAAGAAGATGCTTCAATTTTAAAATTTAATTGCGTTGCAAAACGAATAGCACGCATCATTCTAAGGGGATCATCAGAGTAAGTAATATCTGGATTTAAAGGGGTCCTAATTGTCTTATCTGTTAAATCTTGAATACCATTAAAAGGGTCTAACAAATCTCCATAATTAGATTTATTTAAGCTTAAAGCCAAAGCGTTTATCGTAAAATCTCTTCTATTTTGATCGTCTTGTAAAGTACCTACAGAAACTTCTGGATTTCTACTTTCTTTTGAATACGATTCTTTTCTTGCGCCTACAAATTCAATTTCCACATCTTTGTAACGCAACATGGCAGTACCATATGTTTTAAATACCTGAACTTTTGGTTTATTGGGTAAACGTTTAGAAACTTCTAATGCTAAGTCAATACCACTTCCTACAGTAACAATATCTATATCTTTTGCATTACCTCTTTTTAACATAAAATCACGCACAAAACCACCAATAACATAGGTATTTGAACCAAGATGGTTAGCTGCCTGAGCAATAAACTTAAATATATCTGAAGATAACGCTTCTTTAAAATTCATTTTAGTGTAGAAAAATGCAAATTTAGTTTTATTATAACGTTCAACAAAATTGAAACCACTAATTAATATGCTAAATTAGTTGCATTAGTTATATCTATTATGAAGCCATTTTTTTATGACTTCTAACTTATTGTTTGGGCATTGGTCTAAACTTTGAAGACACAAAAACTTAATATTTTCATTCTTTTCAATTTTATTAAACTTATACATAAGCCACCACAAAGGTTTTTTATAATTTTGAAAATAGACTAACTGATAGTCTTTTTGATGTTTATAATGGTCTTTAACTATCTCTAAATGATTTGCTAAAGATTGATTAGTATATTGCTCATAATGTCTGAAACGATGTTTGATGTTTCTTTCTAACATTTCTGGATGATTGTTATAATAATCAGTATAGGTAGATTTTCTTAGGGCTGATACTGTATGATCTAACTTTACATATTTTTTAAAACCTAATATTTTTGCAATTGTCTGTTGTCCTTTTTTATAACCATAAAGTTTACTTTTATCTTTTTTACCTAAAAATTTGTATAAATAGATTTGAACTTTTTTATACCAGATATCCTCGTAAAAACTTGTCCAACTTCCTCTGATAACTGGTTTTCCATCTATAAAAAAATCCTCTAATTTTGTTTTATTTGCTAAAAATAGGTCATCATTAAAATACAAAAAATGTTCCGCTAAATTTGGAATTTTATACAATAAAGACTCTATAGGTAAACAATTAAATGTTGGTAAATAATGATGATATCCTTTAAAAATTATTTTATGATCTACAATTGAAACTGTTGGATAATATTTGGAAGCAAACTCCTTATTCTTCAAAAAATCTGGAGTTTGATTGTCTGTAACAATAAAAATATTTCTAACAAACTTTGCATACTTTAAAATCGATTTTACTGAAAACTCTATTTCATTTATTTGATTAAAACGCATGTTTAAGGTCTTGCTATTTAAAGAAGATTTATCTTTTAAATAGTGTTGTATTTTAGCTTTATGCTTAGGGTCATTCCCATCTACCCAAGTAATAACAGCGTCTACAATATGATCTGATTTTTTTACCATTTACGTATTAATTTTATTTAAAAGTCTTAGTTTTTGATACCTTACAGATACACCATACGCTTGCAATTTCGCAAAAACAAAACCTTGATAACCATCTAAAAAGCCTAATCTAACTATATAATGAATAAAAAATCGAGCTATAGGTTTTATATAAAAATGGAACGCATTTATTTTTTTTCCAGATAAAAAATATTCTTGAGCTCTAAGTGACCCATAATGATTCATTTTAGAAATATAATGTTTGTAACTTCTATACGAATAGTGCTCAATTTTATATTTAAAAATACCTAGATCTCCCTTTGCTTCAATTATTTCATGAACAGTACCTTTATAGCTACAAAACTCTTTTAAAAATAAACGAACCACTTTGTCTCTCTGACAGCCTCCATACTTTAAATTTTTTCCAGCAAAATAAAAACTTCTTTTTATATAAAAACCAACTTTACCTTTTGGTCTTTTTACAGCTTTTAAAATTTCTTTCACAACTTTTAAAGGTACCCTTTCATCTGCATCTAATATATATATCCATGGATGCTTGGCTTGTTTAATGGCAAAGTTCTTTTGAGAAGAAAAATCATCAAACTTTCGCTTGATGATTTTTACATTTTGTTTTTCTGCAAGCTGAACAGTATTGTCTGAACTGTAAGAATCTATGACAATTATTTCATCAGCAAAATTAACGGACTCAATAGCTGCTTCAATATGAATTTCTTCATTTAAAGTGGGTATAATAGCAGTAATTTTCGTCATACATTGTTTGATATCTAAACAGCTACATCATACTCACGCAAAGCATCATTTAAAGATGTTTTTTTATTTGTACTCTCTTTTCTTTTTCCAATAATTAAGGCACAAGGCACATTGTATTCTCCTGCAGCAAACTTTTTCGTATAACTTCCTGGAATTACGACGGATCTTGCAGGTACAACTCCTTTAGTTTCAATAGGCTCATCTCCTGTAACATCTATTATTTTTGTACTCATTGTAAGAACAACATTAGCTCCTAATACAGCTTCCTTTTCTACCCTTACTCCTTCTACAACTATACATCTAGAACCTATAAATGCTCCGTCTTCTATAATTACAGGTGCAGCTTGTAATGGCTCTAAAACACCACCAATACCAACTCCACCAGATAAATGTACATTTTTACCAATTTGCGCACAAGAACCAACAGTAGCCCAAGTATCAACCATAGTTCCTTCATCTACATAAGCTCCAATATTTACATAACTTGGCATTAAAATAGTTCCTGCAGAAATGAAAGCTCCATGTCTTGCAACAGCGTTTGGTACAACTCTAATTCCTCTTTCAGCAAAGTTTTTCTTTAATGGAATTTTATCATGATACTCAAAAATACCAGCTTCTAAAGTTTCCATTTTCTGAATTGGGAAATACAAAACCACTGCTTTTTTAACCCATTCGTTTACTTGCCATCCTCCTTCTACAGGCTCCGCAACTCTTAATTCTCCTTTATCTAATAAATCAACTACTTTTCTAATTGTATTTATCGTATTTTGTTCTTTTAATAAATCACGATTTTCCCAAGCTGATTCTATAATTTCTCTAATTTCTTTCATTTTAATATATTGGTTTCTGCAAATATAAATCGATTACTAAATAAGAGAACGAATATACATTTTTTAAACATATTAGTAGTCTTTGTTTAAAATGAAAAGTCGTAAAATTTATATGTATTGCAAAATATTATCTTGAATACGTAATCAACTAGAATTTAAACTCTATTTTTACAAAAATAGTATTTAACTTGGGAAGAATTTTAGCCTTAGATTTTGGAAAAGTAAGAACTGGAGTTGCAGTAACAGATGAACTACAAATTATTGCATCTGGATTAAAAACAGTGGCAACAAATGATTTGTTACCTTTTTTAAAAAGTTACCTAAAACAAGAAAATGTAGTACTTATTTTATTAGGTAAACCAAAACAAATGGATAATACCGATAGTGAAAGTGAAGAACTAATCCTGCCTTTTTTAGAGAAGTTAGGAAAGAATTTTCCAAAAATCTCTATTAAAAGAGTGGATGAGCGTTTTACATCAAAAATAGCATTTCAAACTATGATTGATAGTGGTTTAAAGAAGAAACAACGAAGAAATAAAGCTTTGGTAGATGAAATTAGTGCTACTATTATATTACAATCCTATTTGTACAATCAATAATATAAAAGAGAACTTTTGAATGCAAAATTGGTAATTCGTTATTCAATATTGTATTTTTGCTGACCTTAAAATTAAAAAAATGATTTTACCAATTGTTGCTTATGGAGATCCTGTTTTGAGAAAAATGGGAGTAGAAATAGATAAAGACTACCCTAATTTAAAGGAACTTATTACTAACATGAAAGAAACCATGTATAATGCTTCTGGAGTTGGCTTAGCTGCTCCTCAAATTGGTAAAGCCATACGTCTTTTTGTTATTGATGCATCACCTTTTGCAGAAGATGATGATTTAGATGATGATGAAAGAGCAACATTAAAAGCGTTTAACAGAGTTTACATTAATCCAAAAATCATTGATGAAGATGGTGAAGAATGGACGTTTAACGAAGGGTGTTTAAGCATACCAGATGTTAGAGAAGAAGTAACTCGTAAACCAAGAGTTACGCTTGAATATCAAGATGAAGATTTTAATACACACACTGAGGTTTTAGATGGTTTAGCAGCTAGAGTTTTTCAGCATGAGTATGATCATATAGAAGGTGTTTTGTTTACAGATAAAGTTTCTTCTCTTAAAAAAAGATTGATTAAAAGAAAGTTAGAAAATATATCTAAAGGGAAAATTAGAGCAGATTACAGAATGCGTTTTCCAAACTTAAAGAAAAAAAAATAAGTCGATTCTAGACAAAAAAATATTTATATGGAATTTAGTAAAATTATTTCAGTAGGTGGTAAACCTGGATTGTTTCAAGTAATATCTCAATCTAAAAATGCTATTATTGTTCAAGGTATAAACGATACTAAAACAGTTGCAATTAACGCTACTCAAAATGTTAGTTTATTAGAAAATATTGCTATTTATACTTATGAGGAAGATTTACCTTTATTAGAGGTTTTTAAAGCAATGTCTGAAAAAACAAATGGTGAAAAAGCAATTTCTCACAAAGAAAGTGGAAACAAATTATCAAGCTTTTTTGCAGAAGTTTTACCAAATTATGATGATGAAAGAGTATACACTTCTAACATCAAAAAAGTAATTCAGTGGTTTAATATCTTAATAGATGCAGGAATAGATTTTTCTGCAGTAACTGAAGAAAACACTGCTAAAGAGGCTGAATAAATCTTCAATAAAATAGTAAGTGTACTTGCCCTAAATTAAGTTTGTAAAATGAATTCTAGAAAAGAACAACTTGCTGCATTTAATCGTCTTTTAGATATTATGGATGATTTACGTGAGAAATGTCCTTGGGATAAAAAACAAACTTTAGAAAGCCTAAGACACCTAACCATAGAAGAAACCTATGAGTTGGCAGATGCCATTCTTGATAATGATTTACCAGAAATCAAAAAAGAATTGGGAGATGTTTTATTACATATTGTTTTCTACGCAAAAATTGGAAGCGAAAAAAAGGCTTTTGATATAGCTGATGTTGCCAATAGTATTTCTGACAAATTAATAGACAGACATCCTCATATTTATGGCGATGTTAAAGTTGAAAATGAAGAAGATGTAAAGCGAAATTGGGAACAGCTAAAACTTAAAGAAGGAAAAAACTCTGTTTTAGAAGGTGTACCTAAAAGTTTACCTGCAGTTGTAAAAGCAAATCGCATACAAGATAAAGTTGCTGGAGTTGGTTTTGATTGGGAAAAACCAGAACAAGTCTGGGAAAAAGTACAAGAAGAGCTTACTGAGTTGAATGAAGAAATTAAAGTAGGTAATAATGAAAACATAGAAAAAGAATTTGGAGATGTACTTTTCTCTATGATTAACTATGCTCGTTTTATAAACGTAAATCCAGAAAATGCTTTAGAGAAAACGAATAAGAAGTTTATTAATCGTTTTCAATACCTAGAAGAAACTGCTAAAAAAGACGGCAAAAATCTATCTGACATGTCTTTAACTGAAATGGATGTTTACTGGGAAGCTTCAAAGAAACACTTTTCTTAGTTAACTTGTATTCAGTTTTTATTGTGCTATTTTTTTTATCTTTAACAAGATGTAAAATTCAACCAACATGAGATTAAGCAGAATCACAATACTACTTGCAGTAATTTTAATATTCACTTTAACCACTTCTTGTATTGTAAGCAACAGCAAAGAAAATACATTCGTAGAGAAAAAAACTAATCAAGAAGATTATGACAAAGTAAAGGCAGCTATATTACATTATGTAGAGGCTTTATATCTGGTAGATTCTACACGAATTATAAAAAGTGTAGATCCTAAATTAAGAAAGGTTGGCTACTATTATAACCATAGCAAGAAAACTTATGTAGACAATCTAGAAATGACATATAAACAATTAGTTAGATTGGCTGCAAGATGGAATTCAGAATCTAATCAAGCTGATGAAAATTCACCTAAAAAAATTGAAATTTTCGATGTGAATTCTAAAACTGCTTCAGCAAAACTAACTGCAATTTGGGGTATAGATTTGTTTCATTTAGCCAAAGTTGATAATCAATGGAAAATTGTAAATGTGATTTGGCAAAGTCGACCAGAGACAAAAGAATAATAGTTATTTTTCTTCTAAACCATACTCGCCAGATAGCGATCTTATAGATCTTTTACTAGATATTAGTTTTGATAGAAAAACTATAAAATCCATCACAAAATTGTTCTGAGAATATTTAAAAAAGCGTTCTTGAGATCTTTTTGAGCGTTTGTAATTTTTAGAAAATCTATTTTTCCACAATACTTCATATTCTTTTAAGTGCTCTAAATTTTCTGATTTTAAAGTTTTTATAATTGCTTTACTGGCCATGATTGCAGATTCGAAAATGAACTTATACCCCTCACCTACAATTGGGTTAACTTGAGATACACTATCACCAACACAAACTAAATTCTGTACTACAAAATTTTCTAATACAGGAGTTATTGGTATGCTCCCTCCTTCTGCTTTATCATTATCTTTTTCTACCAAATTCTTAATCATTGGTATTTCTAATATCTGATGCAATCTATTCTTTAAATCTTTTACAATGTTCTCATCAAAAGTTCCAAAGCCAATAATAGCTCTATCATTTTGCAAAGGAAAAATCCAACCATAACCTCCTTGATACATTTCTCCTATTAGTAGAAAGATTTCTTTACAATTCCCTTTATATTTTACATTATACTCTACTCCTGTTGCTAATTGAGTCTTTTTTGGAATTAAACCAACTTTTTTACTCAATACTCCATTTGTACCTGAGGCATCCACAAATAGTTTAGCTGTATATGCAGTTTTATTTTGATCAACAACTGTAGTAAAGTTCTGATTATCATCAGCTATAATTGATTTTATATTGGTATTTAGCTGAAAAGTAACATATTTATCATTAATAGATTCTATTAATTCTTCGTGGACTTTTTTCTTATCTAAGGTATATAAGTTTGCTTTTAAAGAGCTTTTAACTTTATTAGAATGAAAGGTAATTTTATTGATTTTTTGAGCTACAACATTATCAGATAAATTAAAATCTTCTAAATTGATAAAGCTAGCAAGTGTATTAAAAGAGAAATCTAAAAGGTGTTTTTTTCTATCTAAAACAAGCGTTCTTTTTTTTGCATTACTCAACTCTCTAGCTAGCATTAGACCTGCAGTACCAGCACCTACAATAACAACATCAAAATTTCTCATAGAGTTTAAAAGTAATTAAAAGCAAATACATTAACAAACTAATACTAAACGATAATTATAAAAAAAGCCTCCAAATTGGAGGCTTTTTAATTAGACTAATTTTTTAGCATTTTTCACTTTCTGCTTGGTAAGTGCAATGTCTAAAACTTGTTTCATTTCTGTTACATAATGAAAAGTTAAGCCTTTTAAATAGCTTTCTTTAATTTCTAAAATATCTTTTCTATTTTCTTCACACAAAACAATCTCTTTAATATTTGCTCTTTTAGCAGCTAGTATTTTTTCTTTAATCCCACCAACAGGTAATACTTTACCACGTAAAGTAATTTCACCTGTCATTGCTAATTTATTCTTTACTTTTCGTTGTGTAAAAGAAGATACTAAAGAGGTTAACATCGTAATACCTGCACTTGGTCCGTCTTTAGGAGTTGCTCCTTCAGGGACATGAATATGTACATTGTATTTTTCAATAATTTCTGAATTAATCCCAAATTCTTCTGCATTAGACTTTATATATTGTAAAGCTATAGTTGCAGATTCTTTCATTACAGTTCCTAAATTTCCTGTAATTGAAAGTGCTCCTTTACCTTTAGACAATATAGATTCAATAAAAAGAATATCACCCCCAACAGAAGTCCATGCTAAACCTGTAACAACTCCTGCCACGTCATTATTTTCATATTTACCTCTATTTCTAGGCGTTCCTAAAATTTCTTCAATTTTATCAGATGAAACATTAATCTCGTATTCTTCTTCTAAAGCTATAGATTTAGCTGCAAAACGCACCACTTTAGCTATTTGTTTTTCTAAACCACGAACACCTGATTCGCGAGTATAACCTTCTACAACTTGCTCTATTTGTTTTTTGCCTAACTTTAAATGTTTGGCAGTTAAACCGTGTTCTTTTAACTGTTTAGGTAATAAATGTCTTTTAGCTATTTCTACTTTTTCTTCAATAGTATACCCTGTAACATTTATAATTTCCATTCGATCTCTAAGTGCCCAAGGAATTTGACCTAAGTTATTAGCAGTTGCAATAAAAAGCACTTTAGATAAATCATAACCCACCTCTAAATAATTATCATAGAAAGCTGTATTTTGCTCAGGATCTAATACTTCTAGCATAGCAGAAGATGGATCTCCTTGATGACTTTGTCCTAATTTATCAATTTCATCTAATACAAAAACAGGGTTTGAAGTTTCTGCTTTTTTAAGATTTTGAATTAGCCTCCCAGGCATTGCGCCAATATAAGTTTTTCTATGTCCTCTTATTTCTGCTTCATCTCTTAAACCTCCTAAAGACATTCTTACATATTTACGTCCTAAAGATTCTGCAACAGATTTACCTAAAGAAGTTTTACCAACTCCTGGAGGTCCATACAAACAGATTATAGGAGATTTCATATCATTTCTTAACTTTAAAACTGCTAAGTATTCGATAATTCTCTCTTTAACCTTTTCCAAACCAAAATGATCTCTGTCTAAAACTTTAGTAGCGTGCTTTAAATCAAATTTATCTTCAGAGAAAATGCCCCAAGGCAATTCTAACATCAACTCTAGGTAACTTCTTTGAACACCATATTCTGCAGCTTGAGGATTCATTCTTTTTAAACGCGCTAACTCTTTATCGAACGTTTTTGCAACCTCTTTATTCCATTTTTTTGTTTTTGCTTGCTTACGCATTTCTTCTAATTCCTGATCATTAGAAACGCCACCAAGTTCTTCTTGAATGGTTTTTAATTGTTGATTTAAATAATATTCACGTTGTTGCTGATCTAAATCTTCTCTCGTTTTAGACTGAATATCGTTACGTAATTGTAATTTTTGAAGTTCTTTGTTTAAGTTCTTTAACGTTAATAATGCACGTTCTTTTAAGTTGTCTTTTTCTAGAATAACTTGTTTTTGCATTACACTTAAATCCATATTAGAAGCAATAAAATTGACTAAAAATGAATTCGATTGAATGTTCTTTATGGCAAAAGAGGCTTCACTTGGCAACATAGGGTTCTCTTTAATTACCTCTAAAGCCTGCTCTTTAATTGAATCTATAATTACATCAAACTCCTTCTTATCTTTAATATTTCTATCTTCTACAGCTTCTTTTACACTAGCTTTTAAATAAGGTTCCGTTTGCACTAATTCACCTATTTCAAAACGTTTTTTACCTTGAATAATAACTGTTGTATTTCCATCAGGCATTTTTAAAACCCTCAGAATTTGAGCTACAACACCTGTAGGATGGATGTCTTTTAACGTTGGTATTTCTTCATCTTCATTGCGTTGAGCAACAACTCCAATAATTTTATTGCCTTTATTAGCATCTTTTATTAACTGAATGGATTTGTCTCTACCTGCAGTTATTGGAATTACAACACCAGGAAACAAAACGGTATTTCTTAATGGTAAAATTGGCAAAACTTCAGGTACGCTTTCTTTATTGATGATTTCTTCATCTTCAGGCGTCATCAAAGGAATCAATTCTGAATCTTCATTCATCATATCCTGAAAAGACAAACTGTCTAACTTTGTTATTTTAGATTTACTCATATGTTATATATATGTCATTCTGACATCATTGATATTGTAGATCAAAAGTCAAAACTCTATTTTAAATATTAGAATACTAATTATCAATAACTTAAAAATAAACGGATTGATAATTTAAACATATAAAACAATTAATATGCCAATTCTAAATTATTGTATAAGTTCATTTATATTTATACCTCATTTAAAGAGTTATTAATGTCATTAATCAAAATCGAAGAAATCGATTATAAAGGTTGGAAAAATGCTATTGAAATATCAAATGCTGATATTAACTTAATTGTAGTTCCTGAAGTTGGACGAATCATACATTTTAGCTTTAAAAACTCTGAAAACATTTTCTACGAAAACAGTGAATTAGAAGGACTATTATTTAAAACTGATTCTTTTTACAATCACAAAATTGAAGCTCCTAATATTGGAGGAAATAGAATTTTACCTTGTTCTGAAGATTATTTTTATGAAATAACTGACTGTAGAAATATTCCTGATCCTTATATAAATGCAAGTGCTTACAGTATAAATTATTTAGAAAATGGTGTAGTCCTAAAAAGCCCAATTAGTAATTATTTAGGCATTCAAATAGAAAGGAAAATTACTATTAATAGTAGCGGATCACAAGTTTATATTGAGCAAAAAATTACTAAAATTAAAACTGCTAAAAACAATCAACTAGAAAAGATACCTGTAACACTTTGGAGTTTATCAAAAATTAAAACGCCCAATTTTTCCTATATAAAAAGTACTGAAAAAAGTATTTTTAAAAATGGATTTACCATTTCTGAATGGCCAGATACAAAAAACTATGCTCCTGAAAATATAACTTTAAATAATGGTTTAATTGCTCTAAAATCATCTAAAAAATTTCCACAAAAAATTGGAGCAGATGCTAAAAGTTGGGTTGCAGTCTATAATGATAATAATCTTTTTGTAGAAAGTTTTGAGTTTGATGAATCTGCTACATATCCTGATTTTGGAACATCTGTAACAATTTTCGGAAATGAATTATTTAGTGAATTAGAAGTTTTGAGCCCCGAAAAACATTTGAAAATTGGGGAATGTATAAAGTATAATATTAGATGGAATCTAATAAAAAAAAGCTGTAAAGAAGAAGCTGAGGAATATTTACAACAACTACCTTAAGTAAATTAAAGCATTAAAAAAAGCAGTCATTAGAATAACTACTTTTTTAATTATAATAAAATACTAACTAGTAATTTCTGTATTGTTTTGTGACCTCAAAAACATGCGCTAAAATTCTTTGCTCTACAGCATCAAAATTTAGATTTCTTCGTTTCAAAACTACATCTGCCACTTCAAAAACTTTATTTGTTTTGTATTCTGTAAAACCTGATGCTCCTCCCCAACTAAAACTTGGTACAAAATTTCTTGGAAAACCACTTCCAAAAATATTAGAAGAAACTCCAATTACTGTACCTGTATTAAACATGGTATTTATACCACATTTGGAATGATCTCCCATCATTAGACCACAAAACTGCAAACCTGTTTTTGCAAATCTTCCTGTTTCATAATCCCACAATTTTACTTCAGCATAATTATTTTTAAGATTAGAATTATTAGTGTCTGCACCTAAATTACACCATTCACCTAACACAGAATTCCCTAAAAAACCATCATGCCCTTTATTTGAATATCCCATTAAAACAGAGTTATTTACTTCTCCTCCAACTTTACAATAAGGACCTAAAGTTGTTGCTCCATAAATTTTTGCTGATAGTTTTAAAACTGAATTTTCACACATTGCTAATGCCCCTCTTACAACACATCCTTCCATAACTTCGGCATTTTTACCGATATAAATTGGACCATTAGATGCGTTTAAGGTCGCAAAGGTTAACTTTGCCCCTTCCTCAATAAAAATATTTTCCTTATTAATGCATTGCACACCTTCAGGAACTGGCTGTGAAGCTCTGCCTTTTGTAATCAACTCAAAATCTTGTGCAATAGCTTTATCATTTAATGAAAAAATGTCCCAAGTATTTTTAATTTGTAGTACATCTTCATTAAACTCAATTTGCTTATACTCATTAAAATCAACTTCTTCTTGTTTATCTGAAGTATAAAATGCAATTACATCATCACCTCTAAAAATTGCTTCATTCCTAGAAAGATTCTGAATTTGTTTTACCAAACATTCTGTTGGGAAAAAAGAGGCATTTATCAAAATATTTTCCTCTAACTCAACCATAGGATATTTCTCCTCTAAATATGCTTCAGTAATTGTTGTTGTAGTTAATCCTAAATATTTTTCCCATTTTTCTCTAATAGTTAAAATACCAATTCTTAAATCTGCGACTGGTTTTGTGTAAGTAAATGGTAATAATGCATTTCTTGTACTGCCATCAAATAAGATGTAATTCATTTTTTTAGTTTTAAAGCATTACAAATTTACTTTAATTACAGCATATAAAAAACCGGTTGCAGAAATACAATCGGTTTGTAAATATTTAAGTTGATAAAATTTATCTTTTAATAAATTTTTGAGTTCCTATTTTATCATCAGTAATTACTTTTACAGTATAAACTCCAGTTGCTAAATTTTGAACATTAACGGTTTTAGAATCGTTTCTTAAGTTTTTAGAGTAAGCCAATTTACCTATTTGATCGTAAAACTGAACAGTTACTTTTTCTGATACTATTGGCAAATCTATATTTACAATATCTTTTGCTGGATTTGGATACATGGCAAAATCTATTTTTTGAGTGTCCGAGATATTTAATGAAGCTGATGATGCGTTTACTAATACTACTTGATCATTTCCACCAAAAGAGCCTTCACCTGCAGTAGCATTTACAGCAGAATAAAAAGTTACTCTACCTAAATCTGTAGATGGTGACCTCCAAGTAAAAGACCAATCTCCAGATGAAGAGGGAGATGAATGTGTAATTGATTTATCACTATTAATTGTTCTAGAACCAGAACCTGAAGTAAAACTACCTATTTTTATGTTTGAACTATTTTCCGCTGTTAATTGAAAACCTACAGAGCTAGAGCCAGATGTGGTATTAATATTAATAGTATAATCTGTATCTAATAGATAACCAGTATCTGGAATATCTGAAGTGATTTCTGCAGATGCATTTGTTACTGGCCCTGGATGACATGTAATACATGATGCACCATTATCTCCTGGAGAACCAGATCTTGCATCATTTATACCTCCTGAACTTGACATTAGTAAAAAGGCTGATACAGGAATTGCCAATAAAATAAATTTGAAAAAGTAATTTTTATTCATAAAACTTGTTTTTGAGGTTAACTTTAATAGATCTAAATTTACTAATAAATTTAGTAATTACATGAAATATAATTAAATGAATTATAAAAAAGTAACACCTAACAACTTTTGTAGATAAAAAAGAATTGTATTTTTGATTTATGGCAGAGATTAAAAAAGACTTTAAGAAAATTAGTGAATCACAAATTACAATTACAGAATTAATGTTACCCTCACACTCTAATTTTAGTGGTAAGATTCATGGAGGACATATTTTAAATTTAATGGATCAAATTGCTTTTGCTTGTGCCTCTAAGCATTCTGGTAATTATTGCGTGACAGCTTCTGTGAATAAAGTTGATTTTTTAAATCCGATTGAAGTCGGTGAATTATTAACTATGAAAGCATCTATAAATTTTACAGGTAGAACTTCTATGGTTATAGGTGTAAGAGTAACCTCAGAAAATATTAGAACTGGAGATACAAAACACTGTAATTCATCCTATTTTACAATGGTTGCAAAAGATGACAATGAAAAAAGTGTAGCAGTACCTGGAATTATTTTAACTACAAAAAAAGAAATAAGACGCTTTGCAAGAAGTATTATTAGACAACAGGAAGGAAAAAATAGAACTTCTAGATTTAATACAAATACATTTAAAATTGATGATTACTTACCATTATTCGAAAACAGTAATTCTAAAATTGATTTAAAAAAATAAACAAAATAAAAAAGCTTAGGAAATATCCTAAGCTTTTTCTGTTCAAATAATTATATTTTTAAAAATCTTGGTTTACATCCCAAGCTTCTAAAGTTTCTTTTAATGTTTTAATAAACATACCACCTAGAGCACCATTAACAACTCTGTGATCATAAGAATGAGATACAAACATTTTTTGTCTAATTCCAATAAAATCGCCCTCTGAAGTTTCTATAACCGCAGGTACTTTTCTTATTGCACCTAGTGCTAAAATGGCAACTTGTGGCTGATTAATAATAGGTGTTCCCATTACAGAACCAAAACTACCAACGTTTGTAACAGTATATGTGCCTCCTTGAATTTCATCTGGCTTTAAAGCGTTGTTTCTAGATCTAGTAGCTAAATCATTTACAGATTTTGTCATACCTACTAAATTCAACTGATCTGCATTTTTAATAACAGGTACAATTAAATTTCCGTCAGGTAAAGCAGCCGCCATTCCTAAATTTATATTTTTCTTTTTAATGATTTTGTCACCATCAACAGCAATATTAATTAACGGGTATTTTTTAATAGTAGATGCTACAGCATGCATTAAAATTGGAGTAAAAGTTAATTTTTCACCTTCTCTATTTAAATAAGCATCTTTTACTTTATTTCTCCACTTTACAATATTAGTAACGTCAATTTCTATGAATGATTGAACATGTGCAGAAGTTTGTACAGAGTCTACCATATGCTTAGAAATAAGTTTACCCATTCTAGACATTTCAATAACCTCATCTTCTCCATTTAGAGATACTGGAGCTGCTTTTACAACTGGTTTTTGACTAGGTTTTGGAGCTGAAGTAGTTTTTGTAACAACTTCTTCTTTTAAAGATTTATTTCCTCTATTTTCTATATATGATAAAATATCATCTTTAGTTACTCTACCATCTTTACCTGTTCCGTAAATACTTTCTAGTTCATTTATAGAAATACCTTCTGTTTGTGCGATATTTCTTACTAATGGCGAATAAAATTTTCCTGAATCTGAAGTTTTTGCAATTGGTATAGCTACAATTTCTGAAGCCTTTTCGATCGTTTTTTCCACCTCAACAACTTCTTGAGATTTTTCCTCTTCTTTCTTAGGTGCAGGTGAAGAAATGTCAGCGCTAGTTTTAGAGCTTGTCTCTCCTCCTTCAGTTTCTATAACTGCAATTGTTTCTCCCACTGCAACAACATCATCTTTTTCGAACAAAATCTCAACTAAAGTTCCTTCTACTTCAGAAGGCACCTCAGAATCAACTTTATCTGTAGCAATTTCAACAACAGCTTCATCCAATTCAATAGTATCTCCTACCTCTTTTAACCAAGAAGTAATTGTTGCTTCTGCAACACTTTCTCCCATTTTTGGTAATTTTAATTCAAATCTTGCCATTCCTGTATAAATTTTTGAAATGCAAAAATACGAAAAAAGGAACAGAAATTCATTAAAAATAAGTTTAGAAATAAATAAGAATACGTGAATATTATTACAGTATTATTAAAATATATCTAAATCATTAAATTATATGTATTTCAACTAGGTGAAACGGACTTTAAATTACAGATTAATCAAAGAAATTAAATCCAATCTTTAGGATTTGCTAATACTTTTAATAATTTTTCTTCTGGCGAATTTTCTGCTGGCTGATGATTATATTTCCATTGTACAACTGGAGGTAAACTCATTAAAATACTTTCGATTCTACCATTTGTTTTTAATCCAAATAAAGTACCTCTATCATGCACAAGGTTAAATTCTACATATCTACCTCTTCTTACTTCCTGCCAATCTTTATGATTTTGAGAATAGTCATTATTTTTTCTTTTTTTTGCAATAGGGACATAACTTTCTAGAAAACTATTTCCTATTTCTGTTACAAAACTATATCTATCTTCAATAGAAACCTCATCTGTTTGCTTTAAGTAATCAAAAAACAAACCTCCAACTCCTCTTGCCTCATTTCTATGTGCATTCCAAAAATAATTATCGCATGTTTTCTTAAACTTCGGATAAAAATCTAAATTGTGTTTATCACAGGCATTTTTACAAACGGTATGAAAATGAATAGCATCTTCATCAAACAAATAATAAGGAGTTAAATCTTGCCCTCCTCCAAACCATTGGGTAACGATATTCCCTTTTTTATCATACATTTCAAAATAACGCCAATTAGCATGAACAGTTGGCACAAAAGGATTAACAGGATGCAGCACCAAACTTA
>Ga0233438_10001595_pt1 | contig 24487 bp, 47 predicted proteins | sample SI_123_September_FD_182720 | JGI IMG/M metagenome (GOLD analysis project Ga0233438, IMG submission 182720) | Seawater microbial communities from Saanich Inlet, British Columbia, Canada - SI_123_September2016_10_MG | ecosystem: Environmental > Aquatic > Marine > Inlet | place: Canada: British...
CTGCAATTGATTTCATTGACAAGCAATGTTCTTCGACTAGATTATGTTCTTTAAGGTCTTTGACTGTTTTCCTACATCCATTACAAATTTGAAACAACGGACAAGTAAAACAACTTTCCTTTAGATTGTTTAAATGTATATCTTCTCTAAGTGGTGTGAAAAACTCGCCGGCCATCTCACGTTCAAAGTCTATTGCTTTGTCCATATCATCACCGAACGCACCACAACTATAGTAGTCGCCTTCGGGCTGTAGTGTTCTAATACCTGCATCACAATCACGGTTAACTGGACAGACAGTAGCGTGTCCTTTTAACTTTTTCATCATTGTTTGCGTGTTGTGTTCCCAGTCAGCAAGGCCTGCTTTCCATATGTCAACATAATGCTTGTACATCTTACCTTTAACATACGGAGCATCCTGCTCACCACTAGCCATAGCATAGTTTACTTTACATACCACACCCATCTTCTTAGCCAGTTCAACTGTTTTAATAACTGTGTCTTCATTTTCTTCTACAATAACAGCAATAAATCCCGGACGGTATCCGCAGTGTTTTAATACAGCGTCACTACATTTCCAAAAGTCTTCTTCTGTAAACTCAGATAAGTCTCCTTTAAGTCTGCCACCGCCATATTGAAATGATGTTGCTATACCTACTCTTGGATTTTGAAATACAGGCAACCACTTGTCTGGTTTAATATAGAAAGGCCAAAGATTAGTTGTTAACGATATACTAGCTGGATAATTATTCTTGTCAAGGAATTCAATTAGAGCCATATAGTATTTAGGATCCATCATTAACGGATCGCCGCCATTAACTATTATAGTGTTTGTGTCAGGATATCTATCTAGGAATCTAAATATCTTAAATAGATCTAACTGTGCTGTGCTATCAATGTCTGTTATCTTTGAACTAGAACAAAACGTACATTTAAAATTGCAAGCTTCTGTTGGCTTAATAATTAAATCCATTAGGTTAGGTCCTCTACAAAGAATTCAAAGGACAGAAGTCTTCGAGGACCCGAAGTGTGTATAGCTTTGTGTTTAAAACACCTTGACTGGTTTAACCATACTAGTTGATTAGATTGTGGTTGTATTTTAAATTCCTCTTGGCCATTCGTTACCATAATGTAATTATTATACACTCTATTGTCGTCGATGTAAACTAAAATATTAGAGTTAAATCCTCTAGACTGTTGATCATTGTGCCAATCAGACGACCCTGAATCTACTCCGTCCCATAATCCATTGTTTAATAATTTGTATGATGTAAAAATCTGTGATACATAGTTGTCTGCCAAATATAAATGTATACTGTCTAATCGTTGCTGTACTTGCTCAAGAACTTGCATATGAGTAGCATTGTTACAATTAGTAAAATCATAATTACTAAACTCTGCTGCAATGTCACTAGACAGCACGTCGGTACAATATCCTTTTACAAAAAAATCATCTAACTGCATAACCAAATCCTACTACATACCGAATTATGTTTGGATCTGCGGGCAATACTTTATGCCAAATATTATCGTCTCTCTCGTCTATAATGAGCATTTCTCCAAACTTAGGAACTATAACTTCCTTTTCACCTGTTGTCCTATTCCAAAATTTAAGTCCACCTAAATTATTAAAGTTGCAATGATAGTATAATGCAAGCATATTACTAACAGGACGATCACCTAAGTCGCTCTGTCCGTTTTTTTCTTCCCAAATTTTATCGGAATGATAATTTCTATTGATTCCGTCTACAGTCTTGCCAGCCCAGGGTCTTGCATATGCTGGCATTACTTGTTTGTCTTGAGGAAGATACCTTGCTGATATAATACTTTGTGCTGTAGTTAGTAAAGAGTTAACATATTCCGGGTTTGAATACTTAATTGCATTAATTGGATCACTTTCGTTCCAAGTAACTTCGTCATAGGGTATTTCTTCTAATACCTTGTGTACGTCTTCATCGTATACTATTTTAAAGTTGCCATTCAACATTTCGTTTGGGTTCCGATTCTGTGTGTATAAACAGTTCATTGTATATTGCAGGTGCTGCATTGTCTATAAACGTGTTGATAACATCTGTACGCTGGTGATCATTAATTCGTTTAATGCTTTTCATAGGAGTATTAGGATTATATAAGTCATCAACATAATTGTAAATTTCATCAAATCCTGGCAGTTGTTTGAAGGTTTTATAACACTGCTTGCCAAAGTTTGCTGGAGAAATTTGTCCTTCAAACTTTGGATAGATGTCTTGCAATAGTTTGTTGCCTGCGTGATTCATTATCCACATTTCTATCATATCTTCTCGAGTAAACGAATAACAACTTGCTATTGTTTTAAACTCATTCTTCTTAGCTTTGTACAATGAACCCCAGTTGTCAATTCCTGCCTCGTCTGCAAGATCAGAATACACGTCTACAGTTTTTATATCGTATTGATCTTTGTATTCAGGGTCACTAAGTGTACTGTCTGGTAGGAACATATAATCGTGCCTAAAACTCCCCCAGGCTTTGAAACTCCATATGATATCAAGTTCTCTATAAAAGTCCTCTAGTGTTGATCCTGGCATTGCTAATATTAATTCTAGTGCAGGAACTGGAAAGCCTTCTTCTCTACAACGTTTTTCAATGTGTCTAGTAAGTTCCAACTTATCTTCAGTGTCTAAGTCTACTCGTTTAGATACTGCCATTGCTTCATCTGATATACTTTGTATTGACACAGTGGGCACAATACTAACGTGTTTTGTTTCTCTCCACATATCAGTACCGCCTTCAGATGGAGAGTATTCTGGAGAGTGTGTTTCAAATCCGCTACCTACAATTTCAAACCATTTGTCAATTAATCGTTTGCGGCGGTTTAAGTCTTTAGACTTCATTGTTGATATGTCAGTTAGATTAAAATTGTTTTGCCAAGCGAACGCAAATATTTCTAAGTCTCTTTTTTCAAATGCTCCAAAGTTAGCGTCAGTTAAGTATGCATCTCTAAATCCTGCATTCTTAATAGAAAGGATATCTCTCTTAACAATGTCTAAATCTTTTTTAAGTATCTTAGTATCAATGCCGCCGCCCCATTCGCAATACACACATTTATAAGGACATCCTCTAGTTGTTTCAATAACAATAAAAGGTTCTAATTTATTTTGATAAGCGTGATCACAAGTTTCTTTAATATAATCAAAGTGTTCTTCGTATATACTATAGTCAGGCATTTCGCATCTTCGTTGTATTAAACTTCTTAGCTCCCAACTAACATCAGCTGGCTCTACAGTTCCATCGTTATCGATGTAACAATTAATGAAGTCTTCCATAAAGACTTCGCCCGGCTTAGTTGGTTGACAAATAAAATCATACATTGTTCTAGTATCTAAAAATGATTTGTCGTGTGTTCCAATATGCGGTCCGCCTACTATACGATGTGCTGTCGGCTGCACTTCTTTAATGTATGTTGCTAAGTCGTCGCAGATATCATAATTCCAAGCATAGGAACTAAACAAGTATATGTCTGCATCAGGAATTTCATTGTAAATTTCCTCTACAGTCTGATACTCGTTAAACTTGTACGGTGCTGGTAACCACTCTACTTGATCTGGATGTTTGCCGTAATGATGGTAATGACTCTGCATCATTAGATAAGTCATATTATTTGCCAGAGACCAATCAGCGTGTGGCGGATTTATGAACGCTACTTTCAGTTTTCTTTTCATTGTACTGTACTTACCGTTGTAAATCGCGTGAGTACTCGAAAGTTGACTTGAATACACATTGTGCTTCATCGTCTACTAAGAACTTATAATCCTGTTTAATAAAGCAAGTAAATGGACATCTTTGGAAGAATTCACAAGAAAAGCAATTATACTTTTCCATAAAGTTGTCTACAATCTTTGTTGATCCTAGGTTGTCAAAATCTGTTTTAGAATCTCTTACCAATGCACTTCCACTGCAACCAGCAGGGTTAGTATTATCATACAATACTGTATAACTGTTGCCTCGAGTACACGACATTTTATTTTGAGTAGTATTATCTACAAATGGTCTAATGTTTGTACACTTAGGATAGTCTTTAACTAATTTTTTATAGAATGCTAATGACTCTGATTCCTTAGGCATTAAGAATTGAGACTTTTCAACTGATGGAAGGAAAGAGTCCCAATCACATTTAAAGTTGCTGTACAAGTAATCATAGTACTCGTCGCCTTCGGTTATAGCAATCATTGTTTGTCTAGTCATTACTGACGATATCATTTCAATTCTGTGCTTAAACAATTCTATGTTATCTTTAAATACATCAAATTGGCCTTGTGCAAAACGGCCTTTAGTATCATACGAAACACTTATCTTAAAGTCATTGTGTTCTATAAAGTCTAGGACAGGCTGAGTGTTGTCAAAAACTAAGTTGGTTATAAAATTAAATGTAACGTGTTTGTCAGTATCTGTTATTTGAGCATTGATTGCATCTACAAATTTTTGATAGTAATTTAGAAAGCCGTCTTGTATGAATTGATCTTGAAATAATTCACCACCCATTACGTGTACTTTAAAATACGTTGAACGTTGATTGTTATTAATCCAGTCTACAATACCTGGAACTTTTGATAGTATTTCTTTTTCAGAAGCACCTTCTAATAACTCGTGGTCTTGTGGACAAAACACGCAACGAAGATTACAGTGATCAAATAAACAAACTACTAATTCTGCATAGTCAATTACTTTAGTGTCTATTATTTTGTATAATAAGTCGTCGTTAGTCGCGGTCATTATTATACACATTTAGATTAATTACAACAGCAGTTCTTTCTGTACCATTGAATTGTGTAACTTCGTGCCATACGTGCGCAGGAGCAATTATTAATCTATTGCGTTTAGTTTCGATTGTTTTTTCGGCACTACCAACAAATCCCATATTTGAATTAAATGAAGGATCACGTAATACTAATTCACCGCCATTGTTTTCATTATTAATATCTTCTAAATAGAAGATTCCAAATGCTTGCGCACCAATATGATTATGTAAACGTTTATGTTGTCCATTTTTCATAAAGGGAAGACGTCCGGTTTCTTTACTAATTTTTCTTTCAATGTCTTTGTAAGATAACTGACATAGTTCTTTGTACTGATCGTATTCTTCAGACGCAACTGCCAGCTCATAGAACCCGTCAATAAACATCTGTTTAATTTCAGTAAGTACCGGAAATGCTTCTTCATTTTCTTTAGTAAATAAGGGTAGGCTATCATCAGATACACTAATATAATCTTTTCCCTTTGCTTCTTCTTGTGAAAAGATTGCCTTTACAATTGTCTTAACATCATTGGACCACTCTTCGGACTTGTCAATATCTTTAATTAGAATTTTTGTTGGAAATATTTCTTGTATCATAATTACCTCTGTAATGTCCTGTTTATCATTTTAGCTAGATGCTACAAGTGAATACTTGCTAATCCAACTAGTATCTGACTGAGTGTTTCTTTCTAATAGTTCTTCAATTAAGTAATGATTTACTGTTGCTAAATCGATTGAGAAAAATGAACCTGCTGCGTGTGCAAATGTTGATTCTGTATCAATTACTAAAGTAAGCATTTCGTCTGTAAACTCGCCTGAAGTAAAAATAGGTAAGAAGTCTAGTTTACTTACATCTGATTTAACACCAATATATCCTGCTTCTTCAGGCCAACCAAATGCTTCTGAACTAGCTAGTGCTGTAAAGTCTTTTATATCTTGAACATCATCAGCTGTCATATCTTCAAAGTTAACAGCACTATTAACTGTTGATTCTACTGACATATATTTGTAATTCCAAACTCTATCGTTTAGCATCGCCGACGGGTACTTAGATGTATCATTTAAAATTTCAGATATATTATCATATGTTATATCTGAACCAAAATTTAGTGCGTTTCTAAATCTTCGTGTAATACAATGTGCAAAGAAAATTTCTCTTTGTTCTAACATATACTTGTCTAAGTCTTTTCTTATCAACGGCTTAATAGCTGCTTTAAGTTCTTCTTTTTTATCACCTGATGAAAGGTAAGTTGCAAGTAAAAATTCTACACCTGCACTATTTATGAGCCCGTTATCTGTAAATAATGGCAAGCTGGATGTGTTATTGTAAGCATCTGTAAGACTGCTACTGTTAATATCAAGCATATCATTAGTACGTGTTTCACCCAACTTGTTTGTCCAACCAAATACATTATATCTAAACATAACACCGCTAATTAAAGACTTTACTGAACTTTCTGTTGCGTTCGGAAGTAAAGAATTAAACCAAGCGCAAAGCACTTCTAACAATGCTGTGTCATCACAATAAATTATTATTTGTTTGTTAGTATTGTTAGTATAATCTTTTAACAAAACAAAAAATTCTTGCCAACTGCCTACTTCACTAATAATACCAGCTGTTGTGGTATTAAGCATAATTAAGTTGCCGCCTGCAACATCATTATATGAGCTGCCTAAATCAACTCCGTTTTCTGTTGAAATTACAACTCTATCTATATCGATATTAATGGCGTGATCTGTTGCAACATAAACTTTTTTAAATAAGTGTATCATTTTCTGTCTCTTTTTTGGTTGTTGTTAACTCAGCAAGTATTTCTTCCCTTGCTCCTGTGGCTACTCCCCAGGTTGTTAAAAACACTGGATTATTTTCATTTGCCCAATATGAATACAAGTTACGTCCTTTAAACATATATTCATTAAAATACTTTTCAAAATATACACAATCTTCTAGTTTAGTTTCAATTATAAAACTATATATTTCTTCATACTTTAAAAGACTTACAAAATTAATGCCTACTAGTGTATCTGTACTATCTCTAGGAGCAGTTTGTATAAATTCTTGTACGTTTTCTAAATCTAATGTATGCAGATTATATAACAAACAACTTTTTAATCTAATAGCCCAATGTTGTATCAAGTCCTCAAGTTCTTGAGTAATTGTAATACCAATATCGTTTTTGTATAACAAGTTCAGCATTGCAATTTCTAATGACTGTATGTTAACAATAAAAGTTGTACCTGCATATGCATATATCATTTCTTCTATATCAGCAGTATCAACTAATTCAATATCAGCAGGCAAATCTAAATTACCAAGATAGACTAAAAGTTTTTCGCCTTTTAGTTCGGAGTTTTTATAATCAATTATGTAAGAAGTTTCTTTGTCTGCAAAATATTCTTTGAGATGATCAATAGCAATTGGTGCTGTAGTTTTTATTACTTTAGACATTATCTTCTTCCTCTCGACGAATGACAACTTGAATGACAGCTAGAATGGCAGACATTTCTTGTAAATGTTACAGTGTCATCTCTTGCAGTAGTATATGCTACCCTTAAATTACTAAAGTAAGCTTCTAAGCTAGTCGATGAAACCGGAGTACCCGCAGTTGGATTACCTGAAACAGTTCCTAATGTTTTTATGTATGTGTTGTTTAAATATGCTTTATTGGTTTGATCAAAGGTCACGCCTGCTGTTGGTCTAGAACCGGCATTGCCCCCGGGCCCCGTAACATTTAGTTTTGCTCTTAATTTTCTAATACTTAAATATGCCGCAGTTTCATTTCTTAATGCATTTGTAAGATTTGATGCGTCTATTTTATCATCGCCATTTTTAATTAATGCTCCAGTTATTGTAGGCGATCTACCGCTTGTGTTTCCACCAAAGATAGTGCTCGTAATAACATCAGATCCAGAAGTAGGATACGCATTAGTACCCCAAATGATATTGTCATTTGCAGATGCTGCAACAAAGTCACCAAATCTGTTAGCTATGTTAACATCGTCAACTGGATTTGTTAAAGAAGTTGATTCTGCTTGGTTATAATACTCAATAATTACAACTCCGCCTGTTCCGTTACCACCCGAAGCTGTTGCACTTTCTACAGCACAGCCGCCGCCACCAGAACCAAAATTAGTAGCGTTACCACCTGAATATGTTCCACCTGCTCCTGATCCTGCTGAAGTAAAGCCTGTGCCACTTCTAAATGTGTAACTAGATAATGCAGAAACTGAATTACTTGGTTTAGTAGGTGTTGCTGTTGCTGTCTTAAGTATACTACCGTTGAAGCCGGTTGTTGTTAACGCTGCACCACCGCCTGATGATGCAAGCTCTTGGTCACTACCAATTGAACCGCCTGCGCCGTAACCGCCTGAAAAGTTTTGTTCGCCGCCTGTTGCTGTGCCGCCTGGTGCGTCTGGCATTGATCCCCAACTGTAACCTGAACCTGTCTGTGATTGATTTCCTGTGCCAAGACCAATATTACTTGCAGCTCCTCTAGATCCGCCTAAGCCGATAATTGTTGTGCCGCTATTTGGATTAAATGAAGTCTGGCCGCCATTAGTACCTACTCTAGTTGATCCGCTGCCACTAACTGCTGATGCTCCAGGTCCTCCACTGCCAACTAATATTGTTGCGCTGGTTATACCAAAGTATCTTCTTATAGCACAGCCTCCACCGCCGCCACCGCCGGCAACTGATTCACGACCGCCATCTGATGAAGTTGCGCCACCTCCGCCACCGCCACCTACTGCATAAACCTTGTAATAAGTTGCAGTTACACTAGGTGTCCAAGTGGAGTTGGATGTTATAACGTCTGTTTTTACCCATGTAGCCATTTTTATTCCGTTTCCATTGTTGTATAATGTTGTATAATGTTATTTAGTAGTATTTATCACTTGCTAGTTCTTTCATCAAGAGCTTTGGTGCAGGACAAACATCACCTTCCCATTCAAGTTGATGACAATCACCGCCACAATATTTAAATACTGGACAGTTATAACATCTTGGGTCTCGTTGAAGTTCTGACATGACAACTTCGCAACGTTTTGGTGCGTTAATAACTTCAGCTGGATCGTCGTCTATGTGTCCAAATGCTGAAGTAGGTGCTGAATTAGGGCAACCTGCAATAGTTCCATCACCGTTGATTGTAAATAGTTTTTGTTCGCAATCTCTACAAAATGTGCCGCCACCAGTAAATCCGTGTTCAAATTTTGCATAAACATTTTCCATAAATCCGTTTTCAAACCATGATCGAGCACCATACTCTTGCATTTGGTGATGCATTTTTAAAAACCATTCTTGCATTTCAATGTTACTTGGAAATACAAATAAGTTCTTTACTGCTAAACCGTCTGATGTTACCCTCTCAATATCCATTTCTTGTACTCCAAGACTTTTAACATAACGTAGTAAATCAATAGGCTCCATGTTGATGCAATCTCTAGTTAAACTTACGAACAATTTAATTGTACATCCTCGATCTAATAGCAATTTAATATTACTTTCAAATAAATCAAGCTGCTTTTGATTTTCAAAACGTATTTTAGGATCCCACGAAGTTCCTAGTCTATTACCTAATACTTTTTCAATAAAATCTAATTTATCATCTGTAAGTTTATGTACTAAGTTTGTTGTAATGCCGTAAGTACTGTCTGGCCATACATCTTTGGTAAGATCGTAAAACTCCCATAAATCTTTCATAGGTGCAAGAAACGGCTCGCCTCCGTGATATTCAAAATGGCACGTTGATTCTGGTCTGTATTCTTTTAACTTATTAACCCAATTTGCAACTCTAACAGGGTCAAAGTATATTTTTCTACCGTTCTTACCATTAGTGAAACAATGAGCACAATTTAAGTTACAAGTCTCTGTTGTTTTAATGTAAAACATTAAGTCATCTTTAATCATTTGTGTCCTATCGAAAGCATTACAGAACTGTATTTGTTTGTTGCTCTATGCCGTGTGTTCTTAGGTATCAGTGTGCTTTTACCTTTTGTTATTTCAATTTCTTTGCCGTCTACTATCATAGACTTCGTACCTTCTAGACAATGTATTGTTACATCTACAGGATCAGTATGTTCTTTGAAGCTAGGAGCATCCTTTGGAGCAATGTAACAATGGACAGAATCGGGCAAGTAATCTGTAAAGTATTTTTCTAAACCTTCAACTTTAACAGTATACTTTTCTTGTGCAATGTAATAATCGACTGATATTAGATCAATTACATGATCTCTCCCTTCCTCATCAACAATCATTGCCCGAGTGCCGTATTTTATAAAACTAAAGTCTATCATATACTTATTTAACATTATACTATACTATAACTAGTATGTAAAGAGTTTTATGCTTTGACCCAAACTTTATTTTTTATAAAGTTGACGCCGCCTACTGTACAAGATGTATCGGAATGAAATTCATACACATCTTTAAAAAGTATTCTTTTTTCTACTTTTTTATCCCAAGAATCAAAAGTTGTTAAGAAATCATAAGCACTACTACAATTAGTTAATACTTGCTTTTGTAGTTTAGTTGCTCCGCCTTTGTTTTCAGTGTTTTTGTTGCTGAACAATATTTCTCTATAAATTACAAAGTTATCTCTAAATAATCTAAAAAACTGTCTAGCGTTAGTAATTTCTGTTGTATCGTAATTAAAAATAAAAGGAGTTGGGTCAATATTTTGATCCCAACAATAAATTAATTCACAATATTCTACTTCTAATGATGCTATTAATACTGCCAGCCTAACTGACCCAGGATGAACTGCATACTTGTTTTTTGTAGAACTAGCTAATAATTGCATCGGATTACGTTGTCCGTTGCGCTTTAATTCCTGGATCAAATAACCAAACTTTAATGATTGTCTAACATCTTGCCAGTTATCAATCCATTCAGTGTCGTGTGCTAACTGTTTTCCTTTTGTTAGTTGCGAGTCAACGTAGTCTAAGTCTAAATTTGCTGCTAATTCAATTAAATCGTTAACTTGCTTAAATGGATTTTGCAAATCTATAATATATTGTATTAAATCAACACTAGGAACTTTACAATGAATAATTTTTGATTTAGATGCTCTAAAAAAACTGTTTAATGTAATTCTATTATGTATCCAATCGTTGATACGAGTATGAATTCCAAAAGATGTCATTTTCTTAAAGCTCTGGTTTACTGAATCCGTATCTATCTTCACACAGTAAATGGTATTCAGTGTCTTTGATATGCTCTGCACCAACTATTTCACATATTTGTTTATTAATTACACGGATGTCTTCTTTTGTTGTTTTTGCATATGGTTCCATTATCTCAACTACGTCTAAGTAATAATCATAATGTTCTGGATTATCAACACTTTGATTTGCTTTTGACAGCATTAGATTATAGAATTCTGCGCACAGATCTCTTTCCATACTCAATCGTTTTTTTCTTTCAAACAGTTCTTTTATATCATTCATTGCTTTTAAAGTTGAAACTTGCAACTCTCCGTACTATGTTAGTTGATCCTGCTTTGTGCCAAAATCCTCGTTTGTTACTTACTAAAAACAAGTCACCTGCTTTAGGATAGTAATCATCTATGTTGTCACCGTATTTAAAACTAATAGCACCACCTGTATCTTCTTGTGCATCATCAAAATAATACAAGAAGAAAAGATCATAACCTTCCATAAAGTCAGTATGCCAACCTTGGTTATCTTTGTCAACTCCGTCCCATACCGTATAGTAAGTATACTCTGAATTTGGATAAGTTGGAAGAATATACTTGTGATGTAGGTAACGTGCAACTGCTGATAGTCTTTCATCTAGTACTACGTCAACATCATTTTCGCCATTATCTCGTTGACGTTCTTCGGTATTCAACAAAGTAAACTCTTGTAATTTAACTAGGTCTTGTATGTCGGGCTCGCTGAATTGGCAGTAACCTTTTGTTTTTATATCTTCTAACATAACTTATTTAACTCCTTCTCCCCAATTTTTAATTCGATCTTTGTTATTACAGATCCAATGTAATAACACTGGGTTAAATCTATTTTCCCACCCGTAAGTTTCTATCATACACAATATATCATCACAGTCAAGTTGATCCCTTAATACTTGCATATCCTTGCCTATTAGTATTCTAGAAATGCTGTCTAATACTAATTGTGCGTGATCAGATTCAAAATAATCTTCATCTATAATACTTGAAAAACTATGCGATCGTCTATCATCATTAAAGTAATTTAACATCATTAAGCCAATAGCATTAGCTTTGTCTAGGTTTTGTAACCATACTTCTATGCTAGGATATTGCCAGGCCCACCCAATAAGTTCAGAGCTTTTAAATTTAGATTCCCAATCACTATCTGTGGGATCAAAACTTATACCTATTGCGTCTTGTATATCTTTATTGAGTACGTGTTTAGTAATGTACTCATACCATTCAAAGAACTCAAAATAACACGCTTGAGTTAATACAGTTAAGTAGAAGTCTAAGAACTCTGTATTACCTGTAGCAATATAATTTGCATATGCTAATTCAAATGTGTTGTCAGGAAGAATATTGTTTTGTGGATTTCCAAACTTCTTGCTCTGCTCGATTACATTGAGCAGTTCTGTTAGACTATCTTTGTCTATGTTGGGCAAGTATGTTAATATTTTTTCTATCATTTTAACTATTTATAATCACAATTAAAGATAAGCCTTCCAACTGGGGTGTGCATTAATTTAGCCAGTTGCTCCAACTAGGATGCTTAATTGTAAAATCTAATTGCTTGCGATTGTTTGCAAGCTCATAATAATCAGGGCGGTAAGGAATACGTTTAGGCTTAATTAACTTACTGCCCTTTCTGCTGTTACAAGGATTGCAAGCTGATACAATATTCTCCCAAGATGTTTTACCACCACGGCTGATAGGCATTACGTGATCCATTGTTAGTTGTGATTGGGGGAATTGTGTTAGACAGTATTGACAAGTGAACATATCGCGCAGGTGTAGATTATAACGGCTGAATCGAGGTTGCCGTCGCCGGCGATACATATCCTTCAACATGATAACCGCAGGCACTCTTGTTTCCCAACTGTTGCTACGCACAATCCAATCGTCATACCATTCAAGTACGTTCACTTTGTCTAACCATAGGTATGTGATTGCTTCCTTCCACTGGATCGTGGAGGGTGGTAATAAGCTAACGGGTTGTCCGTCTGCATTTAATACAAGGGTATCGGCCAAAACTATTATCCTCTGCTATGATAATATTTATATATCAGTACCATTCATGCCAATACAAATGGCCTGCTGTTCAGGTTTAAAGTATCCGTTGCCTTTGCCTACTTCTTGTGCTAGAGATTCTCTTGAATGAAAACACTCTACCATACTATTATGTACCGACACTTTTTCTACGTATGGCACTGCATCGTAAAAGTATATAAAAACAAGTACCCACATTAGTTTGGTATGCCGTCGTACAACTTAGGTCCACCGTAGGGTGCAAAGTTTCTGCCGTTAATTACTAAGCAGGCTGTACCGTCACCGTACATTTGTAGCATTGACCATGTACCTGTTTCCTGATTAGTAAAGAACATCATGCCGCCCATGAAGCCTTGTCCGCTCTGTGCTGCAAATGACATTCCTTCTCCTAGGAATAACAAATCTTCGTTGTATCCTTTGATGACGTCCATCATCTTTGATAATTCATCACAAGGTTGTTTTGTAATAAATGTTTTTGCTGTATTCGTAGTTTGTGCTAGTGCAGGACTCATGCTTAGAGAACCTATACACAAAGCTAAGGCTAGTCTCTTAAACATTGTTAATGTCCTTTCTATTATCTATTTACATAGTGTAAATAATTTTGTGCTACTATTTCGTCTATTTCTGTCTGTAAATTGATCCACCTAGGTGAACCTTCTGAATATTTTTCTTGTTCTTGCTTTAGAAATACGAGTCTATCTTTTGATTCGCACAAAGTTGAAGTGAGTTGTTCCATTGTCTGTCGCCGTCCTTATTAAATACTATAGCACGGTTGGCGTCACATGTCAACCACCCATGTATGCTACTCATCTCTTGTTGTAATTGTCCTGGGCGCCATGCGGCAACGCCTGTACACATTCTCCACCCCAATGGATAGTTGCCCATAGATAGTTTCTCCATCATTACGTTGTCGCTAGTAATAGCAAGTCCGGAGTTACCTATTTGCATTGTATTTGAACCGTACCATTGATCTTCATGCAATAAGAATACTGCATTTTCGTTTGTTGGGCCGCCTTTGTATACGTGTTCTGTTCCGCTATATGGAAGTTTTCTTTCAGTTACAACATCTGCAACTGTAATTCTAGTAGGCTTATTTAATACTAATCCTAATGTGCCGCTGTTTTCGTCGTCTTGATATACAAAGATAACTGTCCGATGGAAGAAGTTACCTAAGTTAGGATGAGCTACAAGTAACTTACCTTCGTAGTTATTCCTAGCTCCAGTCTGGAAGCGGTCCGCCATACTTTTTACCTTTTATTCTACGACCTCCAACAGTTTTGCGTTTATTACCAATCTTGTGACTTTTCTTTCCGTCACGGGCAATCAAGCCTCTGCTCTTACATGATGCAGATGCACTTGCACTCATCTTACTTTTAGGAGTGTTCCTACAATAACTTGGTGAAGGCTTACCTTCTGTAATCTCTTTAATACGCATACAAGTATTTAGCGTATTTAATTACAGTAGTACTAAAACTATCTATACTTGTCAGCAGGGTTATTGTAGGCCCCGCTGTAGCGATCTTCGGCCAAGCGGAAAGTTAAAACTTTACGTGGCCCTCTAGTTGTATTGATGTTGATTTCCCCTGTCTTATCATGATATTCAATTTTTGTAATCTTAGCTCTTTCATTATTGTTCCCCACAAGAATTTCTTGGCCTATTTCTAACTCTAGGCTTACTTTTTTTAAATTTGACATGGAATCTCTCCTTTTCAATACAACGAATGTTGTGTAAAGTATTTACCCCTCCAATTCACTTGACTTTTATACGTGGTTATAGTATATTAGTAGAGTAATGGGACGCAAACGAACAGATAAGTCGTGGGCGGCTTGTGTAGGATTAGTCGAAATAACAGAACTAAATGTCCGATACGAGTCATGGAACGACCTAGATATTATAGATCGTAAGTGGCCTATACATCTCAGGTACTTACCGAACAAATGGGTTACATTTGATCGTGATGGTGCTAAACTTAAACTTCCGTGGAGGAAATCATGTTTCAAAGATTGGTCACTAGCAAAAGTAAAAAAGCCTTACTAGTCTCACTACGTAATGTATCAGTGCTAGTAGCTATCACTGCTGTCACTGGCTGTACATCACTGCCCGAAACTATCACTGGCACAGGTAATCAACACGTTGGCTATAAGCCTTATGACCCTTGTATCAGATGTGGCGAAAGTTGGCAGGTTCTTCCAAATGAATATATGAATGCACTCAAAACCAAAAAACGCTGGGATGCCGAAAAAAATGGTGAGGAAATACCCAATTTTATTGATGTAACCAAACCAGCTGAAAAAATAATTATCATTGATTAGACTCCGCACTCCTAGTTTCACCCATACCTGAAATTTGTCAATACCTTTTGTTTTGGACAATAAGAGGTTGACATATCTCGTCACTGAGCATATACTATAATCATAGTTAGATAAAGTCAAGAGGAAAATTTTGCTATGAAAAAGGCTCGCAGACCGCAAGCACCAAAACAACGAAATTGGGTAGCCAAGGCTGTCCGTGATTTGGATGGTCCATATCGTCCAAAAGTTGAGCGTGATCGATCTAAGGTTACTCGTAAGCCAAAGCATCGCAATAGAGATATTGATTTTGGACAATAAGAGGTTGACAGCATAGTCATTTGAGGCTATACTGTATATATGTTAAACAATAAAGCAGAGGGCAAAAATATGTATTACATTTATAACACAGACACATCACGCATTGAATCAAACCCAACTCGCGGTAAACAATACTTGAAGGCACAATATAAAACATTAGGCGCGGCAAAGGCGGCAATGACTAGAATGCACAAGAAGTTTGAAGCAGAACGTTTTCAACTTTTGGCTTCAAAGTATAGTTTCGAACGTGACAGAGATGAAGCGAAAGCAGAAAACTCTCCACTATATACTTGTGGGATTGCAGAAGCAGAACATTATCACAAGAGCATTGAGAAGACTGTAACCAAGACTGGCATTTGCCCAGGTACTGGTAAGCAGATAACTCATACTGCATCTGTAAACGAATCACACTATATGAGCCCACTTTCAGAATCATATTGGTCAATGTAAGGAGAACTAGAATGGCTTATTGGACTCACACTAAAGACCCTATTGGTTGTTTCGTTGAAAAAGACGTAGGTAATTATTTTGAATATTCACACAATGACGATCCGTTTCATTGGTGTGAAGACTTTCCACATAAGATATGGGTAGGTGGTCTTGTAAATGATCAAGGCTATCGTTATGGTCTAGTCAAAAAGACTGTGGCATATGTCTGCACAGACGAAGACGAGTTTGGTCTTCCTGTTGTAGAGAAATGGCAGTTGAAAAAGAACAACGAATACGTTTTGGCATAGAAGAGGTTGACAATAGCCTCACTAGAGGCTATACTGTATATAACAATTAGGCAATTAGAGAGGCACAAAATTATGAAAGCATTACACGACTATATTAGTCAACGCAATCAATGGGGCGGGTTCTACGGACACCCAGGTCCAATCAAGTTTGGTAAGATGAACCAAAAAGATATCAACGCAATCGCAGAAGCATTAGACTGCGACTTTTCACCAGAGAATTTACACTGCGACGGAGAGATTTCTAACGCAGAAGCTGGACGCAAGGCTAACCGATTAGGTCGAGTTATGGATCAGCTAGAAAGCTATTGTACCGCAAACGGTTTCAATATGCCAACTATTTACGAGGCTTGGTAATATGGAAATTCACGGTATGACAATTGATAAGTTTTCAGGTAAGACTTATTGGCAGAAAAGACAAGAGTCAATAGAAGACTTGAAGAAGCATGTAAAAAGGTATTCGCAGAGAGCTTGCCACCTAGCGATATACAAAATTGAAACTGGCAAGAATGAATTGCAATTCGTTGAACACATCAGCGATTTTGCATAGGAGAAAATAAATGGCAGTAATGAAAAAAGTGATGCACTCTGATGCTGGTCACGGTTGGTTGGCAGTGAAACTTGGTGAGCTAAAGATGATGGGTATTGAGGCAGAAATTTCCAAATGCTCGTATGTCAAAGGCAAAACGGCATACCTTGAAGAAGATGTTGATGCAATGAAGTTTATTGAAGCGGCAAAGGCAAAAGGTATTACGATTGAACTTAAAGAGAGTCCTCCACGTGATACATCACCCATCCGATACTTCAAATCTTACTCACCAGAAATGGTTGATTAGAGGTTGACACTTTAGGCTGTTGAGCCTATAATGTATGTATAACTTAGAGCAACGGAGAACACAATGGTTGACATTTTAGAATTTATCGACGAACTTAAAGAATTGCAAGTCTTATATCAAACTGGTGACTTGCGTGATTTTGATCTACAAACAAAGATTCAAAAATATGAGAACCAAGTTGCTAGTTTTGAACGCGACATCGAAGAACAGAACGATATGTTCTTTACAAGTTCTCCAGTAACCTATAACCCTATCAGCGAGGTATAATATGGTAAACATTCCAGAGGATTACAAACCTTTTTCATTTAACGAGCCAAGTGCATTTAGATCTTGGTGTAGTGAAATGTGGATGCAACATAAAGATGAAGTCTATACATGGGAACAAAAATTTCCTGAATATGATTCAACTTATTACTTTCGTCAACACCGTTGGATGCTCAAGAAGATGTTCCAACAAGAACAAATTGAAGAGTTTCGTAAAGAAAACGAAAAGAAAATTCAAAAAGAAATTAAACGCGGTTTCAAGAAAGGAAATCTATAATGTTTGATTCAAACACGGCTTGGATGCTGTTCGCTTATGTGATCGGCACTGGGTTTGGAATGTGGGTCGCAAGACCCGGCGTTAAGGTAGTTGAAGCAACAATCGACAGCCTTATTGCAAATGGATATCTTAAACATCGTAAAGATGAGAAAGGTGAAATAGAAATATTAAAATATAACGAGGATTAATTATGACAAACACTATTGTAGACTATTGGGAAAGACAACCTACCGATGTACCTTATTACCTAAATGGTTTTAACGGAACTTGGAATTTTACTGAACACAAAAAGGTTCCAGAAGGACTTAGGAACTTTATTTTAGAAATGTTTCCAAAGGCGGAAAAGTTTAAACGAATACCAATAGAAGACATTAATGTTCTTATGAACGAAGTTTGGGAAGGTCCGGGATCAATGGTTAAACTATCCAAGATGTATCTTGAGTCGTACCAAGCTCGAACTGCTCCAATGATTGAAGATAGCAAGAAAAAATAAACTTTTGGGCATTTAAAGGTTGACAATAGCCTCTAATGAGGCTATACTGTATATAACAGTTAGGCAAACAGAGAGGCACACGACATGAATAATTTAGTAACCAAAGCAACTGAACTCGTTTATCAAATGGATAACGATCAATTGAATCAACTTGTAGAAGCTGTGAAGCTGAAGCGAACACACCTTGCTCGTCAAGCGGTAAGAGCTTTTAGTGTTAGAGACGCTGTTCAGTTTACATCACGCGATGGCAGAACTTACACAGGAACCGTTCGCAAAGTGAATCGCAAATATATTGTGGTAGACACTGTCCGTAATGGTTCGTATCGTGTTCCGGCAACTATGCTCCAGATGTTGGAGGCATAATTGGGTCCGTTCAATGAAATGAAACAGTTGAGTCGTAAGGGCGCCGTCCTTACGATTCTCCAGCAAGACAATCTAAGTGAATGGGCTCGCAACTATTGGGGCAATGTTTACGACACTATCGCAATGAGCGAAGATCGTTACAATGACCGAGTGGTAGCAACTTTCAAAAATGCAATACCTGGAGGGGTAAATTATGAGTAAGACAGGACAATGGGTATTTGAAATGCAGGAAGATGCATATGACATGACTCTAGCAGAGTTCGTTGAGAAGCACGGTGAAAGCCAAGCTCTTGTATGGCACGAAGTTCAAAATGAAATGAACGGTGATTCACCTGATCCAGAAGGATACTGGAGACATCACGAAATGGAGATGGACGACGGTGCCTAAGTATAAGGAATCATTCTTCAAGCCTGACTTCACCTTCAACAGAGAACTGTTCGAGGGCCTAGTATGGCAAGAACCGAATTCGAAGGGCGATGGCCATTATGCTGTCGAACTTCACCCCAAGGGCTTCCAGTGTGAATGCCCTGGCTTTACCTTTCGCGGTAAATGTAAACACTCTCAAATCGTTAACGATAGGATCAAGGAGGCCGTAGATGGCGAAGTCCCCGAATACTACACCTATTAATGGTATTTCATATAGTTTTTCTTATTCACTACCAAGTGCTTGGGGCGGACTATATCAACCTAAACATCCGCCTCTCACAGAAGAACAACGGATTGAAACGGAAAACGAACTAGCGTGGCTAGACTATGTAGAATCTGAATTCATCCAAGATATGTTGACATATCCTGATGCTGAAGCTATAATTAATAAAATAATGAAACAAGGAGAAGGCAATGATTAAGGCAATTCTTTTTATGGCAATTGGAGCTGTAGGTGCATATCTTTATATGAACCCTGGTGACGTAGACGGAGCAACTCAAATGCTCAAGCAAGGTATCAATCAAGGTGCCTCGGTTATTCAAGAGGCAACAAAATGATTGATATTAGAGAAATTACTGTAGGCGAATCCTACGGCTGTAAATTTAGAGTAAAGAATATTCCACTAGACGAGTTTGGTCGTCCAGGTGGTATGCTGAGTCTAGCAGACTTACCTATTGCATCATATGGTGATTACGAAGGCTTTGGGTTTCTCAAGCAAAGAGACACTGAACAAGAACTAGTGATAGTGATAGACGAAAAGAGTGATAAAGAATTCGTCTGTGAATACGCTGACATCTGGGATGTCGATACTGTAGAAGTTATCACTGAATAGGTTTTGGACAACCTTAGGGTTGACATCACCGACAAATGGTCGTATAATATACGAACAATAAAAAATTATTGTAATTTTTTTTAATTAAACCAGGAGGCCCAACATGGCATTTACGACAATTAAAACTAACCAAAAAACATTCTTAGAAACATATCTAAGAGGTACAGGCAAGACTCTTACTGCGGCAGACGCTAAAGCAAGATTCGGTATTCAACAACTTCCAGCAAGAATGAGCGAGCTCAAAGCGGCTGGTTTGAATGTGAAGACTGACGTTGCCACAACTGGTAAGACTCGCTATGCGATCACTGCCAGAGATGTAAACGGTTCAAGAGCGAAAATCTTCGCATAAGAATCCTACATCTTAGAAATAGGTCCTTCGGGGCCTATTTTTTTGACTTTTTTATAGTTTTGGACAATAAGAGGTTGACATCATAGGCTGTTGAGGCTATACTGTATATAACAGTTAGGCAATTAGGCAACCAGAGAGGCACTATAAAATGGCATATGTATCACAAGAAATGAAGAAAGAACTAGCACCAGCAATCAAGGCAGTTCTTAAGAAATACGGAATGAAAGGCTCAATTGGAGTACGACATCATTCAACATTGGTTGTCAACATCAAGCAAGGTAAGATTGACTTTTCAGGCAACTATACCCACGGTGACCGTTACATTCAAGTAAACGAATATTGGATTGATGATCACTATGCTGAAAACCCAACGGCACGTGACTTTCTAAACGAACTGTTGGCGGCTATGAAGGGTCCAAACTATTTCAACGACGACGATGCGATGACAGACTACTTTTGTCGTTCACATTACACAGATATCAATATTGGTAAATGGAATCAACCTTACGCTCTAGCGGCGTAGGTTTTGGCAAATAAGAGGTTGACATCTTCGGGTGTTGACCTTATACTAGTATTATAAATTAAACAAAGCAGAGGGCAAACATGAAACTAGCATATTGTGATTACATTGCAGATCGAATTCACCGTTTGGTATCTAACGAGATTGGAGACAATGATACGTTGATGGCAGACATCAGCAAGCCAAAGATGGACTTGCACCCAACAGAAGGTTGGTTCCAATCAACCAAGAAAATCATGACGATGCATGATACTAACGGCAAAGCATATGTCGTGACAATTGAAGAAGCACCAATGTTAGACAAGGAAACATTCTAATGACACACACATTTTTTGAAAACAACTCGAACTACATCGTAAGAGAGAATCGCGAAGTAGATCAGTTCACTGTAGAGATTGGCTTCGCACCAGACGACACCCAATTGGATCTGTTGTTTGATACTGATGCTGATTACTATCCAGAGCTGATCGAGAACTTAGAGTCAGGCTTTTGGCAGCATATGATCTGTCGTGTCCAAGCCAAGTATGACGGCAAGGTAATGGGCGAGAGCTATCTAGGATCTGTTGTAGCAGAAGATGGTGCAACTTGGTCAGAAGAAAACCCAGATCAAGTGAACGATATGATTGACACTGCGGTTGATGAAGCACGTAATGAAGCGGTTCGTATGTTGGACAAACTAAAACAAGACTTTTTGGTATAAAAGAGGTTGACATCATAGGCTGTTGAGGCTATACTGTATATAACAGTTAAACATTAAGCGGAGGGCTTATATTATGGAAAATACTTACTGGAACGGCAACGGACAATATCAATCACAATTTGATGAATTTATCAAATTAATGCCATCAAGTGGCAACTCAGATGTGGTTGCTGGAGAGTTGATTAGAGCAGCCAACAGACTGGCCTATGACTTTTATAACAACGGAATGGGCAATAACACCTCAGGTGCTATCAACTTCTTAGACTATTATTGTGTCCTAGATGCAGATAGAACTAATATCTACGGTAGAATTTACGAATACACTCGTGGTAGAATATATCAAGGTAGGTGTGAAGGCAGTGATCTTCAAACTGCTATTGAATCAATGATGGACATGACTATTGAATTTATCATGGCTAATCCGCATTTGATCACTCAAGCAAACGAGGATGATATCTTTAAATTTGAAGATCCAGAGCAGAACTTTTGTGAAGAATGTGATGACGAAACTGATTGGGGCTCTGTATGTGAAGACTGCGAAGCTCAATATGAGGAAGAAGAATGTTACTAAAAGACTGGAAATGGCAAAGCAAAGGCCCAGGCCAAGGCAATCAAATCTTGCTAGACTTCGATAGGTTCCATCTAAGTGTTATAGATGACGGCTACGGTGGCAAGAAAGGCTTGTATGAGATACAGACCTATCGTGCAGAACAAGGCGTTGCTCTACATCCACTTGAAATGTTGGGCATCACGGAGAAGCACGACACAGTGAAAGGCTTCCTAAGTGAAGCGGCTGTAGACGATATTATAGTCAAACTCTATTGGTTGTCAGCTTGTTCACCCAAGCAGATCTAAAGGATAAGTATATACACATGAAACAGAAACCTCCTTACTACACTGTTGATCACGAAACTCAAAGATATCTTGAGTTGATCACACTATGGGCTAGACAGTTAGGCTCAGTACAAGTCAATCACACAGACATTCCGCTTGTGGTTGATGAGATATGTGAACGCTTTGGTTTGGTACTTGACGAACCACGAGAGAACCTTGAGACTGCGGACATACATCACATTAGGCCGTTTCGTGTTATTTCTACTACCAAAACGGATGAAACTCAAGATGAACCAAGATGAACATGATGACCTCGAACACGACAGCGATGAATATGCTAGAGATGACACATATGAAGGCGTATATATTGTAGACACAGAAACTGCTGATCTTTTGGGAACTGCTATAGGTATCCTACAGATGCATGCCAGTATGCAACTAGGTGAAGACCACAGAGAAAACTTATTAATCATCGCAGACGAAATACAAGAAAGATTTGCAATTGAAAAGGATTCAATCACTGTTGAAGAACGTATAGTAACTGATCCAGAGACTGGTGAAGAAGAAATACTATATAGACCTCAAGGTGGTGTAATGGGCGACGGAGATGATGAAGACGTCCAAGAAGCCGAAGGCCCAGCGCCAGAATAGCGCGAAGCGTTCGCAGAAATTAAACTAGAGTTTAATCCTCGCCAGACCAATAGTTAAATAAACAATGAACACGCACGACGACACATTTTGGTTCGATCACCCATGTGATGATATCACAAGCCTATGCGACTACTGGGAACGATGGTTAGGATAAACATGATCACACTATATAGAATATATGACCACACTACTATGAATATACTAGCAAATGGTATTGGTTCACTAGAACAAGCCACAGAGGTATTATTCTTTTGCAAACAAGACGAACCTGACAATGATATTGAAATTGAAACATATACCAAGTCAAGTGTTAAAGGACTGGGTAGAGATCCTGATTTACACTAATTGAAACTCACAAACAAACTCAAACAACGACATCAACACCTTAGTCAACAGTTAAGGAACAACTCTCTTGACTATGTTACACAAGAAGCATATAAGCAAGAACTACACTATATAGAAGTTGAATACGACTATAGGCCCCGCTATAAGGATAATGAGCTGAGGCCCCGCTGTAAGCATTCTAATAAGCATAGATCTAACAAACATTCTAAATAGTCCTCGTGCTTTAACTATAGTTGATGGTCTATATATAGCATAGAGTCTATCCCTCGATAGTGTGGATTACGTTAAGAGTAAGGTAGACTATAGTGTAGAGACTAGGGTTATCAAGGGTGAGCGCGAGAGTGGAAAAGTATTTGAACTATGCCTCTCGTCACCACGGTCAACCGAAAAAAAATTTGTAGTAAAATTGCTAAAAAACGTGGCAAACTGTAAGAATATTACACATCGAACCTGGCTTTAATGGTGTTTTAAGGACCACAAAACCATGTTTAAATGGTGGTTTGATCCTGTTATATTATAACATAACACGGTGCCTGCGGCTGCTCTCACTACTACACTATACAAGAACTCTACACATAGCTCACATAGACTCTTGACTACTACACTATATAGAGAGTTGATGTGGTTCATACTACTATAGTCACTACTCACACTATAAGACCTCACTACTACACTATATAGGTCACTAGGCTTCACTACACTATATAGAGTCACTACACTGCTATCACTAGGCTTATCACTACTGCTTGCATCACTATCATCACTATTGGATTCGTCACTGTTTGGATTGGCTCACTGCCCGAGGTTTTGGATTGGAAATTTAGAATTTTTGGTGTGAGGATTCGGCTGTAAGTGTTTGAAATTGTTGAGAAAAATTTTCCCTTATAGAACAAGAGGTTAGGTGGCCCCGGCTGTAGTCAAAATATTTCTCTAATGAAATCAATAGGTTAGCTATAAGAGGGGTGGGAGATGCTGCTCTTTTGTCACTCGAACTGTAACCTATTGATCTAATTGGCTTTTTTAGTTTGGAGGATTCTTTTTGTTCTTGTGCAAATGAGAGGTTGACAAGTGAGAGGAAAGGCTTTATAATAGCAGCCGAGGTTGGAGCATATAGACCGTTCAGGCATCGGGAGTGTTTGTCTTCTACTTGGGGAATTCAGTAGCCCTAACCCTCTGCCCTAACTCTTATATACAGTATATGGTCAGCAGCCGGGTTTGTCAACCGAAAAATAGCCAAAATCTAAAGTTTTTTTATTTTCTTTTTTGG
>Ga0233438_10001597_pt1 | contig 24453 bp, 25 predicted proteins | sample SI_123_September_FD_182720 | JGI IMG/M metagenome (GOLD analysis project Ga0233438, IMG submission 182720) | Seawater microbial communities from Saanich Inlet, British Columbia, Canada - SI_123_September2016_10_MG | ecosystem: Environmental > Aquatic > Marine > Inlet | place: Canada: British...
TTGGTCTTGACAAAGTAGAGTGGTTAGAAGCAAACTTTGCAAAGTTGCCTGGTAAGAAAAGACTTGTTCTTGGAAACCATGATAACCCAAAGCATCTTGCACCGTTCTTCAAAGACATGCAGTTATGGATAGACATGAGCGATAAAGGTTTGTTATTCAGTCACACACCGCAACATGAAAGTACACTTGCTGAGAGTCATAGATTTGGCACAGGACCTGTGCTTAATGTACATGGACACATCCACACTAATCCTAGTCCAGAAGGCCCGTACAAATGTGTATGTGTTGAGCAAATCAACTACACTCCAATCAACATTGAGGAATTAAGAATTGTATAATACAAAAAAAGATTTAGGCATTGTTATTAAAAATCTAGTATCAAAAGAACTTTGTAGTTTTGTATCAAGTGAGATTAGACTAATAGATAAACATATAAACCTAAATGGAAATTACATTACAGATGAACGTCATCCCGAAAGCCTAAGTTTATATAGTCCGTTTTGTACTGAAATATTATCAACACATATTCAAAGTACAATAGAAGAAAAACTAGAAAGAAAATTAATTCCAACATATAGTTATTGCAGAATATATCGTACAGGAGCATCTTTAACAGAGCATTTAGATCGTAGAAGTTCTGAATATACTCTAAGTATTACATTAGAAGACAACGATAACGATAAATGGCCATTGTCTGTAGAAATGTATAATCATACAGTTTTAGAAACAACACTAGATGTAGGTGATGCATTGTTATATAGTGGAAGAGATCAAATGCACTGGAGACCTGGAAAGTATAAAGGCAAAGAAATAGTACAAGCATTTATACAATATGTAGATGCCGAAGGTGATAGTACAAATTTTGGCTGGGACGGACGTCCGTTGTTAGGTATGCCTTTTGAATCTACAGATCCGTCTTTAGATCACAATATGGATAGAACCTTAGACGAACAGTCTATCATAAATCGTCGATTAGACAAATAGCTAAAATAAATATTAGCATGATAAGAGCTCAAAAAGAAATCATTTATCACCTTACATGCACTAAATGCAAGAATCATTGGAGTTATGCTACAATGGAAGAAAACTATTGTATTGAGAGAGGACACAAGTATTGTCCGCATTGTGGCGATAAATCAGATGTTGTAACAACGGAGAAGTAATGTTTACTATTGAAATGGATGCTGACGAAACTTCAGTACAGATTCTTGACGACAATGGAAATTATGAAGATATAGGAATGTTTCTATACGACGAAGTTTGTGTAATACGACAATGGAACGAAGAAAAAGAAGGATTTGAAGTTATATTATTAAGTCCTAACATGTTTACAGAAATGATGGCATCATATCATAAAGCAGAAGGCGCATATATAACGGAACGAGTTAATGGAAATAATTGATTTATTTCCTACGCCGATAGGAATATATAAGATTAATTTAGATGAACATGAAAAATCTGTTCTTTTGAATACTGAATTTGCTAATCATAAAATTTATACAGATATGATTGTATCAACAGATACAAGTATTTTAACAAATAGACAAAAAGAAATTCCTCTTACATATAATTTTATTAAGGATAGTTTAGACGAATATTCAAAAACAACATTAGCTACAAACAATAAACTTAAATTTACACAAAGTTGGCTTACAAAGCATCAAGATCAAGAACAAAAAACTTTTCAACATCGTCATCAAAACAGTATAATAAGTGGATCATTTTATGTTTCTGCAACACAAGAAGACACAGGCATAAAATTTTACAAAGATGATGACCAGACTGAAAAGTATGTGAAATGGGAACAAGATCAAGAATTGATAGCTAACAATAAATATGCCTGGGCACAAGTACAGTTTCCTATAGAGACTGGAGTACTGATATTATTTCCGAGTTGGCTCAGACATAGTGTTGAAGGAAATTATAGTAATAAATTAAGATGTGCGTTAGCATTTAATACATGGTTTGAAAATAGTATGGGTTCGGAAGAGCTGTTTACATTATTATAAGGAATACAGATGGAAAATGTACCTGGTATAGTAGTTGATAATTTTTATAGTGACCCAGATGGTGTAAGAAACTGGGCGCTTCAACATGAATTTGCCAGAGAAGAGCAAGGTTCTTGGCCTGGAAAAAGAACACGTGAACTAGAAGTAATAGATCCTATATTTCACCAGCAATTTGTAAATAAAATATTTTCGTTGTTTATGCCAGTGAATGAAGATATTACTGCAAAAGTTCAATCAAAGTTTCAAATTATTCCTACATTCGAACGTGATCCGAAAAGTCCTAAAAATAAAGGTTGGGTACACAAAGATGATGATGTTTTGTTTGCAGGAGTTGTTTTTTTAACACCTAATATTGATCGCAAATGCGGAACTAGTCTTTTTACTTTAGAAGACGAAAACAAATTAGACTGGAGTGAAGCTAAAAATAATTTTTATGTCAATGGTATCGATACTGATTATGATAATGCTATAACTGCACATAATTCTGCTTTTAACGAAAGTGTTCGTTTTCAAAATCTATATAATAGGTGTATAATTTTTGATCATAAATGTTATCACGGAGTTAATAGTTTTTATAATAGTCAAGACCAGGATAGATTAACACAAGTGTTTTTTGTACACAGTGTAGATACAGATATTCCGCCACCAATTACTCGTCATAAGAATTTTCTATAAAATGGTTGACATCTTATCAATAGGTGTTATTATGATAAAAAATAAGGAATGGTTATGAAAGAAGTTGTAGAAGATTACCTTTGGCTTTGGAAGTTTGAAGACATTGATAATGAAACATTATATAAAACATGTATAGCAGTAGATGACGAGCTACGTAAGCATTTTCCACCTATACAAGACGAAAATGTTTATGGCTGTTTTACAAGTTACTATCATCAAAAGTATAATCTTTTTGCATTTCCTTGTAAAGAATTACAAAAGTTATATACTAATTTAGTAACAAACTTTCAAGAAGTATTAGACCCAGATACTACGTACTATGTAAGATGCTGGGCAAACCTATTTGATAAAGATATGAATATTGACTGGCACAGTCACTGGGCTCCAGAATATAAAACCTATCACGGATTTTATTGTGTGAATAGTGAAGGCGAACATCCTAGTCATACTGATTACGATATACCAGGTCAGAAAGATATTATTCGTGTAATGAGCGAAGATGGGCTTTGTGTCTTTGGAAAATCTGACGGTGATGGTCATCGAAGCTCTGAATGGCTTAATGATGACAAATACAGAGTTACTATTGCCTTTGATATAATTCCAGTCGAGGTATTACGAAAACAAGAGAAGTTTACACATAACTTAATCCACAATTACATCCCACTTGCTAAAATATAGAGGTTACTATGAAAGCAAAAAACATGATCCTAGTTGATAATAATAAATCAATTGCCTTTAACGTTCAACGTAGAAAAAATAAAGCAATTATTGATTATTTTACTGATAGTGAACTTGACTATCAAATCGAGTGTGAACTCGATCGTGCAAATAAATTTTATGAAACTGCTATGAAAGAAGGCTATTCTGAAGCCTTTTAGAGGATTTAACATGAGAACACAGCCACAAAATATTATTAAACTTCTAGAAGCAGATAATAGTCGTCTGGCAAAAGAAGCAATTTTATTAGAAGCAATGGATGAAGGGTTGCCAGAGTTTTTCGAAGGCCTTGCTATGGCACTTGATCCGCTTGTAACATTTGGCGTAAAGCAAGTACCCGAAGCAACTGTAGATGGGCAAGGACTTTCATGGCCTACATTTAAAGAACTATGCCGTAAACTTATTAATCGTAGCCTTACAGGACACGCTGCTCGTGATGCAATTATTCTGTGTAAGGATACTGCAACTATAGAACAGTGGAATGGCTTTTACAGACGTATCTTGATCAAAGACCTGCGTTGTGGTGTAAGTGAAAAAACTGTAAACAAAGTAGCACCTGGCACTGTACCTGTGTTTACCTGCGCACTAGCACACGACTCTGCTAAACATGAAAAGAAGATGGTTGGTAAGAAGCAGATTGAAGTCAAACTGGACGGTGTAAGAGTACTAGCAGTGTGCCGCGGCGGCAAGGTAGAACTGTTCTCACGTAACGGTAAACAGTTTCATAACTTTCCACACATCATTAAAGAGATCGAAAACGTTCTAAGTTGTACACCTGCTCCATATGACTGTGTGCTAGATGGCGAAGTAATGAGTGCAGACTTCCAAGACCTTATGAAGCAACTGCAACGCAAGGATGGCAAGAAAGCAAATGACGCTGTACTACACTTGTTTGATTTTATTCCACTGTCAGACTTTTTGAAAGGTGGCTGGGATAAACCACAAACATATCGTAGCAATCTAGTTAAGTACTGGGTATTAGAAAATAATGATATCTTAGAGCATGTACAAGCATGTGAATGGGAAGATGTTGACTTGGATACACTAGAAGGACAAGAACGCTTTGTAGCGTTAAATAAAGCGGCTGTAGACGGTGGTTACGAAGGTGTTATGATTAAAGACGTTGATGCTCCTTATGAGTGTAAACGAACACACGCCTGGCTTAAAGCAAAACCATTTATTGAAGTGACATTGGAGGTAAAAGAAATTGAAGAAGGCACTGGTAGGAATGAAGGCCGTCTTGGTGCATTCGTTTGTGAAGGGATCGACGATGGAAAAGATATTCGCGTCAATGTGGGTAGCGGTTTTACTGATGTCCATCGCGATGATTATTGGAATCATCGTAGCGATATTATCGGCAATTTAGTAGAGGTAAGAGCAGACGCTATTACACAAAATCAAGATGGCACTTACAGCCTACGTTTTCCACGCTTTAAAACATTCCGAGGCTTTGAGCCAGGAGAGAAGATTTAATGACTTCTTGGACATCCGGATCGGTACTGAGTAGTGACACTATAGACACCTATGAGATTGACATCGCGCAGGCAAAGACAATGCAGATTGATATGCCTCTTGTTGTTCGAGGCAGAGACGTTATGAAAGAACTTGACGAGATGCGTGATGCACTACTGTTAATCAAACGTGACGTAGATATGGAAGCCAAGTATCCTAAGCTAAAAGAAATCAAAGACGAGTACGAAGCGGCATTAGCAAAGTATACTACATTTGACACATTAAAGGAATCTAAATAATGGCTATGAAATATGGAACCAAGATAGATGCGTGATGAATTAGAAAACTTTAAGAAAAAATATCGAGCCCACGTTCAAGAAGGGCGTATACGTTATACAATTCCTAAACCGTTCAAGGAATGGAACGATACAAACTTCGATGAGCCGTTCGAAGTAGATAATGGTGTTCAGATTGATATGAGTCAGCGTGACTTTGAACAGTTGATTGGTATGGAAAAATACTGGGTAGAACAGTTGTCTTGGCAAAATATTAATCAGTATTCCGGACACCCCAAATCGATTGTAGAGAAACACGAGCGTGAACTGCGTATTCGCAACAAAAATCCCGCAGCAAAAATTGCTTATGAAAAGTATCAAACATTGTTACGTATGGTAGACAGTTACTATGATTGAAGTTCCTTTCAACATAGACAGGATCAAAAAGGGTGTCCAGACGACTATGAATACTATATGAAACTTAAGAACGCTTTCAAATTAGTACTTGACTATTACGGTGCATGAGTATATACTAGCTATAAGTTAAATAAGAGGCACACAATGGCAAAGTATGGACCTAGAGTTTATCCTAGTGATATTATTGAGACTAAGAAACATTGGGCAGTAGGCACAATTTGGAACGCTGAGGGCTCAAAAGGTATATATAACATTGAAATGGTGGACAAAGGCTTTACATGCGATTGCCCAGCATTTAAAAAGTGCAAGCACATTAAACAAGTAGAGGAAGCATTCAATGGCTAGAGTTAATAAAGCGGCGGCGAAACCTAAGAAAAAAACAGTACGAGCAGTACGTCGAGGAGCAAACATGCTTCCACTGATGCCTACTAAAAAATTAACATGGCACAAAGCACACTATTATACACATTATGAGGTAGAATCAAAGGAGTGGCTGACACGTGTCAAACTCTACATTAAAAACAAATATGATAAAAAAATTGTATCGTCAATTAATAAACTACCAGATTGGAAAGTTGGTGGGAAGAGTCATTGGGCTTGTGCGGCTTATCTTTTAGAAAATGATATGGCAGACCTTGTGCCTGATGGACACGTTAAAGGCCTAGACAAATGGATACTCGAACTTGCTGAAGAAGGTTCTGCTCTAGTAGAAGAAAAGAAAGCAGAAGAAAAGACTAAAAAGAATGTATATGTTCCTACTATTCAAGAACGTATTCGTGATCAATCGCAAGATATGATTGAAGATATTGACGAATGGCTTGAAGGTTGGATTGCAGATCCAGAAACATTTGACCCTAAATCTTTTGACTTCAAAAAACATTTTAATAAACTACAGCCGTCGCAGGCACATGCCCGTAAGATGAAAACATTCTATAGCGATGTGCTGGAAGACTTTGACGAACTAGAACGTATGCCTACAGCAGGGCAATTGAAAAAGATGGACGAGCATACACAAGATCAGTGGGCTCAACTCAAAGAAGGATATGCACATCTTAAGAAAGGTGACATTAAAAAATTCCGTACTGCTATCGACGAACTAATGGCAGCACTAGACTTTATTATTGACAGTGCTAAGGCAACACGTAAGCCACGTAAAGCTAAACCGAAGAGTGCTACAAAACTAGTTGAAAAGCTCAAGTACGCAAAAACTGATGAAAAATATAAACTTGCAAGTATAGATCCATCTGTAATTGTAGGAGCAAATGAGCTGTGGGTGTTTAATACAAAAACACGCAAACTAGGCAAGTATGTAGCAGCTAATATTGATCCGAAAGGTATGGGTCGAGACGGCACAGGACTTAGCGTTAAAGGTACTACTATTATCGGTTTTAATGAAAAAGAAAGTATTCAAAAGACACTACGTAAGCCTGACGAACAACTAAAAGCATTTAAAGGCGCAGGCAAAGTTGTACTACGTAAGTTTATGGATGAAATTGCTACTACAGATACAAAACTTAATGGTAGATGCAATCCTGACACCGTTCTTCTAAAGGTTAATTGATAAATATTAAAGTAGAACAGGAAAGTAACAATGTCAGATTTAGACCAAGCAATCAAAACCTTAGGCGATAGTATTAATGATATTGTCACTAAGGCAATTACAGTAAAAGATATCCGAATAGCAAAAACTGCATCGCTAGAGTTTTTTGCAGACCCAGAAAAGCAAATTTACGGAAAAGGGCTTTTTTGGAAAGGAATGGGTAATACAAAGCAATTTGTATATAAAGCTAATCCTGATAGAATATATTCTAGTGAGTCAATCGACTTAGCTCAAGGTCAAGGATATTCAGTTGGTAATACTACTGTAATAAACGAAAACGAATTAGGTCCTACAGTTATTCATTCACGTCTGACAAGTACTGGAACATTACAGAATCTTGCTACACAGGGAAACCTAAATATAGATGATTACATTTTCTATAATTCAGGATACAACAGATTTGGTATAGGTACTGAAGATCCAAATGGTGCATTGTCAGTAACAAGTTTAGATGCTGAATTTATAGTTGATGCTGAAGGATCAAGTGTTAAGGTAGGCACATATACTACTGACGATCTTTCTTTTATTACTGATGATACTGAACGACTAACTATTACTAAAACTGGTCAAATAATAGTAGGAACTAAAGGTACTTTAGATACAAAAGTAAGTATTCACGGAAGACTAGGTATCGGTGTTAATAACATTGATAATGAAGTTAGTTTAAGTACTGCTGGTCCAATCAAAATCGAGGGTAAGAAGTTTACAGTTGAATCTCAAATTCCTACAGAGGGCACATACTCAAAAGGTGATATTGTATGGAATACTGATCCAAGACCTACTGGATATGTAGGATGGATTTGTGTTAGAGATGGAACGCCAGGTGAATGGAAGCCTTTTGGACAAATTAGTTCATAATCCACTTAGTTAATTTTTTTAAAACAATTTGTAAATAGTGTGTACTGTAATATACAGTACATCGGAGTTAGTCACGAGCCTCCGTAATCAAAAGGCAAGGCATAAAGACATGGATAAAAAACACATAAATATAGAAGCACAGGTTGAGCGCTGGGATCTGTTCGCACGTTTAGTGCCAACAGTATTTCTAATAATCAATCTAGTATTAGTAACAACAGGCATAATCAACTTTGAACAGGCATTTTGGGTGGGACTCGGGCTGTTCGCACTAACTGCGGTAACGTGGTGGTTTTGGACAATTTATACCATCAGGCATCTGGTGAAAACACTTAACAGGGCAACAAAAAATCTTGGCGAGGTACGTGACGAATTTAAGTCAGTTAGTCGAGATTTGGAGGCATATAAAAATGACATCAAATAAAAAATATATTTTAATCAAGGCAATAGCCAACATAATAAGCGGACTAAGTATGGTTACGATTATATGTTTAGGTATAATGTATATGAGCTTTGACAATGCGTTTGTATTTACAGATACAGAAATCGGTATTACAAATAATCCAATAACCAAAGACAAAGACATAGAGTTCTATATGGTAGGATCAAAAAAGTTCCAGTGCAACAGCACAGCCGCATATGGCGTAGCACACGCTGTAGACGGCTCACACTCACATGATCTAAACACATTTACAAAACGCTATATACAAAATACAGCACCAGGTGAACGTGTAGAAAACGGATGGCACATGGCTGTACCGGACGATATGGTAGAGGGTGGTGAGTATCGTGTTAGCATGACAGGTGAGTTTGAATGTGTCCACTTGATATTCAAAACACACAAATCACAAGTGTTCGATAATATTTACTTGAAGGTCGAACCACGCTAAATATTTCTATGTTTGTATTTGGAAACGGCGAGAGTCGAAAAAATATTGATATAAGTAATATCAAAATACCTAAGATCGGATGTAATGCATTACATAGAGACTTTCGAGTTGATCATTTAGTCTGTGTTGATAGAAGAATGGTAAATGAAGCCATTCGAGCAAATTATAATAAAAGGTGTAAAATTTATACACGTAGAGACTGGTGGCCATCTTATAGACTCAATATAAATGTTCATCAAGTTCCACAACTTCCGTATAGCGGTAACACAAAACCCGACGACCCATTTCATTGGGGGAGCGGCCCGTATGCTATACTTTTAGCTGCAACTCTTTCTGACAAAATAAAAATAGCAGGATTTGATTTATATAGTAAAGATAAAAAAATTAACAATTTATATAAAGATACAGAAAATTACGAAACTGCGGATAAAAAAGCAGTTGATCCTAGATTTTGGATTTATCAAATAAGCAAAGTTTTTGAATATTTTCCAAACAAACAATTTACTGTGCATACAGAAGAAAGTTGGAATCAACCAGATTCTTGGAAAAAAGATAATGTAATGCTTGACAATATAAGTAATATATAGTATATTAGTAATAAGAGGTCTTAGTGTTCGTTCCCTCTATAAATATTCCGCACACTCTTATAAAGGAGTATAAACATGGCTTATTTTAGTACAAAAACATACGGGCACAATATTGGATTAAGTGCCTGCTTTAGACAACCACATGCAGATCATTCACATTGCCGTTTCCTACACGGATACAGTTTGCAATTTAAATTTGTGTTCAGTTGTGATGAACTAGATGAACGTAACTGGGTAGTAGACTTTGGTGGATTGAAACCACTAAAGAAATGGCTCGAAGATAACTTTGATCACAAAGTTGTACTAGACAGCAAAGACTGGGCACTAGATAACTTCCGTGCGCTAGAAGATGCAGGACTTGCTGAGATAAACATATTAGACGGTGTCGGTGCAGAAAAGTTTGCTGAACACGCATACAACAAAGCACAAGAGCTTGTACATGAAATGAGTAACGGGCGTTGTCGAGTTGTGTCATGTGAATGTGCAGAACACGGAGCAAACTCAGCAATCTACGAGGCATAATGGGAAAGTTAGATAAAAGTCAATATACAAAAGCACAATGGCAGGCTATAAGAGATAGACGACGAGCTGATAAAAAAGCTAAGTCAGAAATTGTTGAGCCTGCTATGAGTGCTGTTAAGCCTAGTGATGAAAAGAATTATGTATTATGTTTAAAACACGGTACAAAGTACGATTTTGAATATGTAAATAGACTTTACAGTATGGTAAAACGTAACCTTACATTAGATTTTGAATTTGTTTGTATTACTGATAATACAGAAAACTTACATAATGATATTAAAACTATTCCGTTACCGGAAGGTATCGAAGGATGGTGGTGTAAACCGTATATGTTTAACGACAAATTGCCACTTAATGGTAAAATATTATACCTTGATTTAGATGTTGTTATATCAGAAAATCTTGATAAGTTTTTTACTTTTAGACCAGCTGACTGGTGTATTATTAGAGATTTCACAAGATGTATGCGTCCGAGCTGGAAAAAATATAATAGCAGCGTTATAAGATTTAATTCAGGGCAATTATCTCACCTCTGGAATACATTTAAACGTAACCAACATTTTTATCAAAGAAAACACTTTGGCGATCAAGATTATATGTATGAAATTGATAAGTCAGGAGTATATTGGCCTGACGAATGGGTATTAAGTTGGAAGTGGGAAATACGACGATCGAGAGAATTTGAACCTGGCGGCATTAGAGGAAAAAGAAAATTAAGATATACAGAAGATTGCACACCTCCTAAAGATTGTAGCATTTGTGTATTCCATGGAGATCCTAATCCACATAATTGCGACGATCCATGGGTAAAAGAGAACTGGACATAATATGGCAGAAATTAACTTATGGTTTCCTACAACTATATATACTGAAGAGAATATTCTAACTACAGAAGAACATAAAGAACTATTAGATCATGTAGAAAATATAAAACAAACAATACCTTCAGGAGGAACTGAATGGTTTGGTAGTATATATACATCTTTTGGAACATATGATATAATAGACGATCCAAAATTTAGTACATTAATCGATAAAATAAATTTCCATATACATGAATATACAAAACAACATAACAGTAATGCAACTTATAAGTGTACCGAAGCTTGGTTCAATGAGAGTGTTGAACATCAGTTTCAGGAATTTCATACTCATGCTAATAATATTGTAAGCGCAGTGTATTATTTACAAGCACCTGAAGGATCAGGAGATATTGTTTTTAGAGATCCTAAAGCACCTGATATGTATCCTTTAAAAGATATAACACAACAAAATGATTTAACATTTGGAGCAACTAGTTACGCACCAACTGAGAATAGTTTAATTATATTTAGATCATATTTAGAACATATGGTAAAGGCAGGAAAAAATAAACAAGGCAGAATAAGCATTGCACTTAATTATCGTTGACAATAATACAAAAGGGTAGTATAATAAGATATGGATTTGAAATTTACAACAGCAGGTGACTACTTGAAATCTCAACAAAAGCGTATCGGCTTTGCATGCAAGTACATGCATCCAGATCAAACGCAGAAGAAAAAACTACTAGAAGAAATTCAACGACCGCTAAATACTCGTAGCACAACAGTACAGTGGCTCAACAGACAGACACGTGATGTTGCTGAAGAACGCTTGTGGGATATTATGGTCCATAACATTGCGTCATACAAAAGGTTGATTGAATATGTGGGAAGCCTTCCACTTGAACTTAGGATGGTACGACTTGGTTCTGATGTACTTCCTGTTTATACCCAGCGGGATTGGTCTTATTATTGGCAGCGTCCTGACGTTATTGCCTACGCAGAGCGAGCGTTTGCAGAAGTCGGTGCCACGGCAAGAGCCCTTGATGTGCGACTATCGATGCATCCAGGTCAGTTCACAGTGCTTGCCAGTGATAACCCGGAAATAGTAGATAGGAGCATAGAAGAATTTGAATATCACACCGATGTCATCCGCTATATGGGTTACGGCAAAACCTTCCAGGACTTCAAGTGCAATGTCCACATATCAGGCCGACAAGGTCCACCCGGTATCAAAGCCGCGCTTAAACGTCTCTCACCGGAGGCAAGAAACTGTATTACAATCGAAAACGACGAAAACAAATGGGGACTCGAACACACGCTTGAGCTTGCAGACGATCTCGCTTTGGTGCTAGACATACATCACCATTGGTGCAATACTAGAGGAGAATATATTCAACCCGATGACGACAGAATTGACCGTATTATTGACAGCTGGCGTGGTGTTAGGCCTGCTATGCATTATAGTGTTAGCAGAGAAGATCTTCTTACCGGTCACTCAGAAACAGAAAAACCGGACTTTGCGGCGCTTGAAGAACAAGGATTCAAAAAAGGCAAACTGAGAGCACACTCAGATTATATGTGGAATGATGCTGTTAACGACTGGGCGCTGTCGCATTTAGAATGGAGTGACATCATGGTAGAGAGCAAATGTAAGAATCTTGCAAGCATTGCACTATATAAATACAATATGGAGAAAAACAATGAGCAATTATTTGGGCATGATGTACGGCAGAAAGTCGAAGCCCCAGAACCAATCATCATCTGATAAAAATCCTAACAGAGTATTAGGAGGATTACGTGGTCAAGGTGTAGATACAATGACTGTGCTAGGAGAAGATGGTGTACAACATACTATTCCTTCACAAAAGTATGTACAAGGACTAGAAGAAAAACTTCGTATTCAGGACAGTAGAATTGCTCGACTTGAAACACAACTAAGGAGAATGAGCCATGATCAAAAAATGGATTAATCAAAGACTAAGCGAACGTACAACACTAGACGGTGCTGTGCTAATTGGCGCAGGTATTGCATTTCTAATCTTTAAACCAATCGCAAGTTTAGTAGCATACGGTGCTATTGCATATGGCGCATGGACAATTTGGAAGCGTGAAGACTAAAGTTTACCAATAGGCGTAGAGCTAGAAGCAGTCATATTCCATACTTGTTTCTTTTCTACGCCTTTCTTTTGAGCAAATACTTTAGCATCACAATTACTACACACATGAAAATAATTGTTGCTTAGACGTTTAGGATCCATACTGCCTCTTGTGCGTTCAAACTCTGCATCACAACTATCACAACGGAACTGGCAAATAGTCTGTTCACGCTTGTAGGTGTGTTCCTTGCCAGTTTTGCTTTTACGCACATGCCGGGTTTGTTTTTTAAATTCTTTTAGAAACATAAGTATATTTACATTAAGATTATAAAAATAAGAAATAAATATTAAAAAGGAACACTATGAGCATACTAACTTTAACCCCAGCAGCAGAGAAACAAATCGATCTTCTAAGTGAAGAAAACGATTGCTATGGCATTACACTAAACATTAAGGGCGGTGGATGTGCTGGATTTGAATACGAATGGGGTACAATTGCAAGTCCAACAGACTTAGCAGTAGATGACGAAGTAGTAAAAACAGCAAACGGATCTGCGTTTGTAGTTGGAGCACATAGTTTAATGTTTTTAATTGGCACTGAAGTAGATTACGTAAAGAGTCTAGTAGGTGCAAACTTTGAAATACGCAATCCAAATGCCCAAAGTTCATGTGGATGCGGAGTGAGTGTAAATTTTGATATGGACCTAATGAGTCCAGCTGTTTAAGGATAAAACGCAATGGCAAAACAGAATATTGATATCGGTGTTGAAGGTAATGATGGTACAGGCGATAGTATTCGCGAAAGTTTTCGTAAGGTAAATGAAAACTTTAGTGAAATATATGCTGTATTTGGACTAGGTGGACAAATAAGCCTTTTAGACTTAGGCGATACTCCTAATACATATGATGGCCAAGTAAATAAAGTACCGGTAGTAAATGATACTGAAACAGGAATAGTATTTCTTGATTTAGCAAGTGACAATGCTTTAGATCCTACAGACCTCGATACAATAGGATTTGACTTTTCTGAAGAAGGTAAACTAGTATTAAAAATTAATGCTATTGATATATCAAGAGATATATTTCCTACACTAGGCGGCCCACTTAATGCAGCTACACAACCCATTGCAAATATAGCAGAAATAAATCAATCAAGTGTTGATTTATGGCGTGCCTCACATGGTGAAGATATTGAAATAGGCGATCTTGTTATAAACAAAAGATATGCTGATTCAAATTATCAAGAAAAACAAAGAGCTGGTGCTGGAATCAGATTAGATCCAGAACCTGCAAATAGAGATTTTTATACAAAAACAATTGAATCTTTTAATAGTTTTGGCAATCCAGTAATTACAGCACACGGACTAGATGATCAATATTTAGGTGCTCCGTTTATATTTAGAACAACTAATCCATCAGATCTTCCTACAAATATTGTTGACGAGCAAACTGTATATGTAAGAATTGTAGATCAAAACACACTTACTTTACATACGTCTGAAGCAGATGCAATTAACAATACATCTAGAATAATATTATCGGGAGGAACCGGTACATTTACTATTGTTGATGCAGATTATGATCCTACATTGACAGGTAACTGGTTATCAACTGTAGCGTTGCCACGTGAAAGTGTTACACGTAGACAAGGTGACAGGATGGAAGGTACACTTTTCTTAAATGATCATCCAGGAGATTTAGCAGGATTAGGTACTGATATCGGTGGATCAGATGATTTACAGGCAGCAACAAAATTATATGTTGATAAAGGTACTCCTACCTCACAAGTTAACTTATATGTGGCAACAGATGGCGATGATAGACAAACATATACACCGCCGGGTAAAGAAGGTAGATCACCTAGTTGGGCATATGCTTCGGTAAATGCAGCAGCAAGAAAAGCTGAAGAAATTATACTATCGGCTCCGATTGAGCCCGGTCCGTATATGCAAACAATTACATTTGGTGGCGGACTTGAATCTTCACTAGTAACAACAGCAGGGTTTACTGCTCCGCCAGTGAGTAGACCAAATTTTAGTATTCTTATATCTGAAAACGTAGAATTTATACAGCAAGAAGTTTTAGCATTTATAGAAACTACATATCCAAATTTTGAATATAATTTGGATACTTGTGCAAGAGATGTTGAGTTTATTGTTAACAGTGTTAGATTAGATATTTTATTAGGCGATAATGCAAACTATCTTTCAAGATGGGCAGGTATTAGATATTATTCTAATCCGAGTGCAAGGAAAGCAATTGGAGAACAGTTAGTAGAAACTGTTGCATCTATTGAGCATACAAAAAAGCTAATTAGAGATATTGTCAAAGGTGTTACAGTAGGAAGTAGTAATAGTGTTGCAGGTACATTATATCAAGATAGATATACTCAATTCACTAACGCTGCACTTATTCCAGATGAATTTACAGCAGAGAATGTTGCTAGTGCAACTGATGCTAAATTTGATATTGTATTAGATATTATAGACGGACCAACTCCAGGTCCATTAGATGCACCTACAGTAGTAGACGGTGCAACTACTTACAAGATTAATTTAAGTAACGGATCTTATGGTTATGTAGATCAAGGTAACCCTACTAATACTGATATTATTCCAGGAAAAGTTGTTGTAGGTAAAGAGTCAGGCGCCGTTGGTAGAATTATTGCTTACGATTATGATGCAAATCCTGATACAGTATTACCTGCAGATAACGATGTTTTAGAATTACAACTTTTAGAACCTGTTGAATTTATTCCAGGCGAAGAATTAGAGTATGGAAATTTTGTAAGAGAAACACAATGTAGTATTAGAATAGAATCAGGCATTTATGAAGAAGACTATCCAATTCGCGTTCCTGCAAACGTAAGTATTAAAGGTGACGAATTTAGACGAGTAATAATACGTCCTAAGAAACGTATATCACAATCTAGATATACTAATACATTTTTCTATAGAGATAAACAATTTGATAATTTAACAATTGTCTCAAGTCAAATTACACAACTTTCTTCAATAATCGGCGGCGCACCGAATGGTACTAGAGCTGCCGCAGCCGGCACATATGCAGGAGTAACGCCTACAACAGTTACAACAATCGATCCTATTACTTCAGCTGTAACAGTAAGCGAAGGCACAAGCGGTGCTGGTGAAAGAGCAACATTTGATATTACTGTAAATGCAAATGGTAGTGTATTACTAAGTAGTGTTACAATTAATAATCCAGGTACAGGATACTTAGTTGGTGACACTATTACTATTTCAGACGACGATATCGGTGCAACTGGTGCGCCAGATCTTACATTTACAGTAGGAGAAATATCAGGCGGCAAGCCTTATATAAATCCGCTAACAAATGAAATAGATGGTTATTTCGGTTATCATTACTTAAAATATCCTAATAGATTAAAAAATGTAGGTGAAGGATATCAAAATGCTGGCGGTGCAGTTATAGCATCAAGAATCTTAGAAGATAACAAAGAGTTTATTGCAGAACAAGTAGTTCAGTATATTGCTGCAACATATCCGTCTTTATCATTTGCACAAGGAAAATGTAATAGAGATGTAAGATTAATTGTAGAAGCAATGGCAAAAGATTTTGTACTCGGCGGAAATGAAAATGTTTTAGAAGCACAGGGTGAATATTATTACGGTGCATTGCCAAAAGATGGCTCACAAAATGGAGCTACTGAGGATGGCATAAATCAAATTTATACTATTCTACAAGGACTATTTGCAAATGCACAACCTACAACCATCTATGGTGATGTAAATTTAATAGAATACCCTCAAGCAGATTTATTTAATGGCGAAGCTGAAGCAACTGCACTATCAATGTCATTAAATTTTATTAATACAATAAATTTTGCATTCAACGACGATTACAATCCACCGTTACCTAATGACGAAATGGATGTGTTCTTAATGAACGATGCTACAATTCTGCGTAACATGACTGTACAAGGACATGGCGGATTTTTATGTACACTTGATCCATATGGACAAGTTCTAACTAAATCTCCATACATCCAAACTGGTTCAAGTTTTAGTAGATCGCAAAACAAGCAAGTATTTTCAGGAGGTATGTTTGTAGATGCATTTACTGGAAATACAGCAGTACAAGTTGTATCAACTGGTAGACCTGCAGACGGAAGTCCGGTTCCAGATGTAACTGCAACTCCTGATCCATTTGTCCTGCAGGTAAAAAGTTTAGGTAGTCCTGAAGACCCACAAGGTCTTTATATACGTAGACCAGAAACACCTTGCCCATTTTATGTTGATGGTAGAAGATTCCAAGTTAATGCAGTAATAAATTACGACCCTGACGAAGGTACTGCGGTACTACTATTAGATAAAAATAGTAACCCTGATGCACTAGGTGTAGGACAAGGCTTTACAGGTACAACAAGTAATTTACAAACTGGAGTAGACTTAGATTCTGTTGCTCCGTTTGATTTTAATGAAGCAAAATGTGCTAGAGACACTGGATTAATTTTAGATGCAGTTGGGTTAGATATTGCATTAGGTTCAAACTATAGAGCAGTTACAGCAGGGTTAGCATATCAACGTGCAAATGCAGATGTTGTTACAGCAGAACAATTAGCACAAACAACCGCCGCAATTAATTTTGCTAAAAGTGAAGTACTTGCGTTATCAGCAGTTGCAGCAGACGGTACTGCTACAAGTAGAGCAGGTGCGGCATTTGACGAAGTTGTAGATATTTTAAACAACGGTGTAGTAAGTACAGATACCGCAGCAGATGCACTTACTTTCCCAACGCCGGCGGCACAACCTACAACTAATGCAAACGATGCAAGTGTAATACTACAAGCAAACAAAGCATTCATTAAAGCTCAAGTAACAAGTTTTATTATTACAAATTATCCAAGTCTTACATATAATAGTACAAAATGTGAAAGAGATGTAGGATATATCGTTGATGCACTTTCATATGATGTTCTTTATGGAGGTAATTCAGGAACATTAATAAATGCAAGATCTTACTTTGTTGGCACAGCTGGACAGTTAGGTAACACAGATGAAGAAACTGCTACTGTAGCAGCATATACTGATTTGCAAACTATTGTAAGCGAAGTTGTACAAGGTACAAGAGCAGGACAGCCTGTAACAGCAAATCCTGCAACGGGCACAGAAGCAACAATAGTAAGTGATCTAGTTGGAATTATTAAAGATGTAATTGATCTTGATACTTTAGAATTATTACCAGCTGAAGTTACACCAAACTTAACTTCATTATCAGTAGGTGCAGCACTAGTATCAGCAAATGTAGATATTAGTAATAACAGAGCTTTAATTGTTGCTAGAACAGTACAAAGTATTGATGCTCCAATTGCTATCACACTACAAACTGCTGGTAACAGAAGTATGCTCGGCAACGACTTTACACAAGTTAACGACTTAGGTTATGGACTAGTTGTTGTAAATGGTGCGTTATCAGAGATGGTTAGTATGTTTACATATTACTGCCATGCATCGTATTATGCTAAGAATGGTTCTGAGATTAGATCTCTTACAGGTTCAAGTTGTTATGGTGATTATGGTCTAGTTGCAGAAGGTTCGGATCCAAATGAAATTCCAGACGGAATTTCAACACGTGATGATATGAACAATCCTGCAAAAACATTTACAGCTGATATTATTTTAACTTGTTCTGATAATGTTACTACAGTTGAAGGCGAAACAATTACACAGGCATCAACAGGTGCATCTGGTACTGTAACAATTTCAAGTAATACAAGAACAATTTATCTAACAGGTGTATCTAACATATTTGATACTACAAATCAACTTACAGGATCAACAAGTGGTGCTTTAGGTGCAAGTAGTGTACCTAGTGAAGTTGATACTTCAGGATATGCAAATGATGAAGAACAATTATTTGGACACCTTTATGATTTTGAATATTTACCGAGTAATAGAGGTGAATTTGATATCTATCATCCTAACAAAGATGTATTTGCTAGATACGAGATTGCAAACGTTGTCGACACAGGCACAATAGTAGGAGAAATATCCGGATTTGGTGATAGTATATCTATAACCTACGCAGGTATTAATTTAGGTGCAGGTACAGGCGCAACATTTAAAGTTTCTAAAACAATTACAGATGGATATAGTGTAACTGGTGTATTATTAGGAGAAGATTACGAAGTAGGTGATACTATTACTATTAGTGGTGCGGACCTAGGCGGAGCAACTCCGGCAAATGATGTTGTAATTACAGCAACCGAAGTTGATAGTAATGGCGGATTTAAAATTTTTACATTCACTGGAACTATTGCAATAACTGACGATACGCCTAGATACAATGGTAAAATTATCAAAGTTAACTTTGCAACAGGTGACGGTCAGTTTAGTCAAAACGGTATTTTAGAAACAGGCGGCATACCACATGATACTTATGTACAAGTTAGAAATAACCAAACATTTATCTTTGAAGATATTGCTCGTCCAGATATTTTAACAATTCGTCCATCTACTGCGGTTATCTTTAGAGAAAATCCAGATACTGTATATAGAAGTATTTCATTTTTAACTGCGGATGCATTAGGTAATGAACTATCAGAAGACACTACTTTAGCAGGATTTGATAGTACTTATGATTACGTAAGACTTGTTGTTGATACAGTTAATGCACAAAATACAAAAGGTACAGTACTAGATCTAGATAGTAATCCTCTTACAGGCGGAACTACACTAGGTAATACAGCAGGCGATACAACTATTGCTGTAGTTAGAATATACGAAGAAAACGAAATTCGTCGTATTAATAATAATATTACAACTCCAGGTGATTTTAGGCCTAGTGATTTTAATGGTACAGGCGAACTTCCTATGATTACAACATGGGCTGGTAAAAAACATACTATATCAAATTATAGAGGCGTACAAATTGACCCTGTGTCAGGCGATCACGAAATACAAGCTACGCCGTCAGAATCAGATGATTACGGTATTGTTGATATTGCAGATGTAAGTGACTTACAATATCCTGCAAGAGCAGCAGGGCTTGCTTCAACATTAGTATTAGGAACTGTTGTTCCGATACTTAGAAGTGGTCTACAAGCAGGATCACCAGGTACAGTTACTATTGCAATTTCTACTTGTAGAGCTACAGGACACGACTTCTTAGATGTTGGTACAGGTGGATTTAACACAAGTAACTATCCAAATGTTATCTTTGGTTTGCCGAGAGCACCAGATCAGTCAAATGAAGTTGACGAACGTGGTAAAGGGCGTGTGTTCTATGTAAGTACCGACCAAAACGGTATCTTTAGAGTTGGTAGATTCTTTAGTGTGGATCAGGGTACTGGTACTGTTAGTTTCTCAGCAAGTATTGCGCTTTCCGATGTTGACGGCTTAGGCTTTAAACGTGGTGTTGTTGTTACTGAATTCTCAACAGATACAGCAATGACTGATAACGCATCAGATACAGTACCAACAGAAAGTGCTGTACGTGGGTATGTTAATAGACGTTTAGGATTCGATCAAACTGGTGCAGCAATTAGTAATAAAATTGGGCCAGGTGTGCTTGCTCCAAACGGTAGTGTGCCTATGACAGCAGATATAAATGCTGCTGGTAATACTATAACGAATATTAGTACACCAGTTTCAGATAGTGATACTGCAAATAAAGCTTATGTAGATAATAGTCAAGGTAATAATGACACACTTCCAGATCTAAGAGACGTTGATATTAATGATTATGATGAAGGACAGTTATTAGTATCAACATCGTTAAAGAAAATTATAATCGACGCAGATTTAATTACAACGTCAGGACCCGGAGCAGCGTATAAACCAGGACAAACAATATCAGGTAACCTTTCTGGAGCAACTGGTACTGTTGTTGATGTACAAGAAACACAAGGTTTCGAAGGTGACATTATTATCATTACCTATACACCATTAACCGGAGACTTTAGTTCAGGTGCTCCTGTAGGACAAGATACTGTAAGTGTATCAGGTGTAGTAAATGGCCCTTGTATAGACGGACCATTATCAGAATGGGCAAATGGTGTTCCTAGCGCAGATAGTGATGTTGTTATAACTACTGAAAGATTTGTTACTACAGACGGAAGTGGAAATCCAACAGATAGATATACCGAAGTTAGTATTCAACTTGCAACTGAAACTATTGTTAATGCAGATGTTAGCCCAACAGCAGCAATTGCACAAAGTAAATTAGATTTAAATGCAGCAAGTTTAAGAGCAAATGCAACAGGCATAAGTCAGTCAGATTTAGGTGTTGCATCGTTTAAAGATACAGAATTTACTTCAACAAACGGATTTATTGAATTACAAACAAGTTCAGATACATCAACAGGTATTGCTCCTGAAAAATTACAACATATTTCAACTGATAATGTTTTAGGTAGAAGTGTAGCAGGCGATGGTTCAGTAAGTGCAATTCCTTTTGCTACAGTTATAAGTGAAGGTGGCGGTCTAGAAGACGGTGACTTCATTAGTGAAATTGCTTCTGGAACAGACGCAGGTGAAGCACTAATAAAAACCGGTACTGGTACTTATGGTATTAGTAATGTAACAGTAGCAGGCGAGCCTAACAGTATTGTTAAAACTAATGTCGACGGAAGTATTCAAGTTAATAGTCTTATACTCGGAGGGGATAGTAATTACGAAGTATTATCATTAGATACTACAGAGCTACTACTCAAAACACCAGGACAAGGTACAATACTTACAGCGACTGGCGGTTCTGCAGGAACAGGAGGATCTCCAAGCGATCCAGGATATGTTCCTCCTACATTCCCAGATCTTGAGATACCGGGTAGTGTTAATATAGGCGGTACAGGTGTTACAGAAAGTACACTTCAAGCAAGTTCAGTATTAGGTGGTCAAAGTAATCTCGCAGTAGATTGGATCTACAGTAGCTTTATAGAAGCACCAGGAGAAAAAGGACTTGCAAGTACAGGTATTGCAATAGGTGGAAATACAGGTAAAACAACAGCAGGACAAATTGCTATTGTTGCATCCGATAGTGGCACAAGTACAAGTGTTACACCGTTTATCTTTAATAAAGACGGTGTTGTTCCTGACTTTGATAACATTTATAACATAGGTGCGCCAACAAAGAAATATAATACAGTATATGCTAGTGTATTCAACGGAACAGCAACTGAAGCATTATACGCTGACTTAGCTGAAAATTACTTAGCAGATGAAAAGTATGCACCTGGCACAGTTTTAGTATTAGGCGGTGATGAAGAAGTTACTACAACTAATATAAAAGAAGATCATAGAGTAGCAGGTGTTGTAACAACAAATCCAGCACACTTAATGAACAGTCATTTAAAAGGTGATAATGTTGCCGGAGTGGCACTACAAGGTAGAGTTCCGTGTAATGTTATAGGTAAAGTACAAAAAGGTGACATACTTGTTACAAGTGCTATACCAGGATATGCTGTTGTTAACAATGAACCTAAAATTGGTACAATAATAGGTAAAGCTGTTAGTTCTAAAGATGACAGTGAACGTGGCACTGTAGAAGTATTAGTTGGAAAATAATAATGAAACGAAGCACTCTTGAGAAATTAATGAAAACACAAAAAGCATCGGTTGACTTAGATGAGAGTCAGCCTCAAACTAGACAGGTTATTGCAACAGCTGGTACAATAAAAGTTCGTGTAGAAGGAAAATCGAATGGCAAAACAGACAATTAATACAGGTAGTACTCCTAACAAAGGTGACGGCGATCCTTTGCGTACAGCTTTTGATAAAATTAATAACAACTTCGATGAATTGTATGCAGGGCAAAATACAGACCCAAGCAATACAGCAGCAGATCTTATACCAGATGCTGACGGCACACGTTCTTTAGGCAGTGAAGACAAGCGTTGGGAAGATGTATATGTAAAAGACTTTATATACCTTAACCAAAACAGGATTGAACTTACTGCTAATGGTACACTGTTAATTAACGGTGGTCCACCTGCAGAAAGACAAGATACTACTGGTAGTGTTTTTGCAGATGACTCGAGTGTAATGGTAGATGGCATTGCAGGCAAAGTAGTTGGTCCTGTTGATACTACAACTGTAGATGCAAATACAATTACTGCTACTTCTATAAGTGGAGATCTTACAGGCAATGTAACTGGCAATGTAACTGGAGATATTGTAGGTAGTGTATTTGCTGATGACAGTACTTCAATGGTAGACAGTGTAGGTAAAGCAATTAACTTAGACGGAACTGTTAAAGGTAATATTATTCCTGATGCAAACGAAGCATACGATATAGGTAGCATGACACATAAGTTCCGTGATCTGTATCTAAGTGGCAGCACGATTAACCTAGGTGGTGTTGAAATTACTAATGACGGCGGAGTAATTACTTTCGGCGGCGAAAAAGTTGTTGTAGAAGGTGGTACTGGCGATATACAAGGTAGTGTGTTCGGTGACGATTCAACACTACTAGTTGATGCAGTGAACAGCGTAATACCTAAGGCAGTAGTGCAAGATAGTACAAATTGGGATACAGCATATGCATGGGGTGATCACGCAGCAGCAGGATACCTTGTACAAGCAGATATACTAGACGGCACATTAACAATTGATGTTAATAACACAGGTGATTTACAAGGTAGTGTGTTTGGTGATGATAGTACTCTACTTGTAGATGCTATTAATAGTGTAATTCCAAAAGCTAACGTGGAAAGCAGTACAGATTGGGATACAGCATTTGGCTGGGGCGATCATAGTGCAGCTGGTTATGCACCACAAGCAACAACTTATACAAAAGCAGAAGTCGATACTGCTATTTCGGCACCAAGAGATTTAAAAGGTAGTGTGTTTGCTGATGATTCAACACTATTAGTTGATGCTGTAAATAGTATAATTCCAAAAGCAAACATTGAAGATAGTGCAAATTGGGACACAGCATTTGGCTGGGGCGATCATGCAAGTGCAGGTTATGCAGATGGTACTAATGAAGCAAATTGGGATGCAGCATTTAGTTGGGGCGATCATGCAAGTGCAGGCTATCAAGTAGCCGGCGCATCACATGACGGTGACATTAAAGGTAGTGTGTTTGGTGATGATTCAACAGTACTTGTAGATGGCAACAATAATAAAGTTGTTGGCGATATTCAAACATCAAGTTTAAGAACAAGTGACAGTGAAATTTCACTTGGTGGTCCAACACTAGACCGCAACCAAGGAACATCCGCAGTAGCAATTGGTGAAAATGCAGGTCAAACAGGTCAAGAGGCGTTCGCAGTAGCAGTCGGTAAATATACAGGTAATATAAGTCAAGGCACTAAAGCAGCCGCATTTGGTATTAGTGCTGGTTATAGAAATCAAGGCGAATCAGCAGTAGCAATTGGTGACGCTGCAGGTGCATTTGAACAAGGCGCCAACGCAATAGCAATTGGACACGAAGCAGGCAAAACAAGCCAAGCCGCAAACTCAATTGTAATAAACGCAACAGGTAGTGCAGTAGATAACGACAGAGCAAATAGTTTAGTAATTACACCAATTAGAAACGCAGGTGGTACACATGCATTAGAATATAATCCA
>Ga0233438_10001600_pt1 | contig 24407 bp, 27 predicted proteins | sample SI_123_September_FD_182720 | JGI IMG/M metagenome (GOLD analysis project Ga0233438, IMG submission 182720) | Seawater microbial communities from Saanich Inlet, British Columbia, Canada - SI_123_September2016_10_MG | ecosystem: Environmental > Aquatic > Marine > Inlet | place: Canada: British...
AGCTATGTATAAAAAATATGGGGCTCCCAATTCTAACAATGGGTCTGGCTAATTATGATATTTGCGCTTGCCACTCCGGTTGCACAATCAGCGCTCGCTATTTTTAGGGCTTCTGGCTCAGGCTGTGTTGATTCTTTTAACTCGGTTCTGAGTGAGCCTATTTCGTCTTACCGAGAAGTTTGTCTTCGAGATATTTTATGGGAAGGGGTCTTGGTTGATCGTTGTTCTGTTGTTTTTTATCAAGGGCCTAAAAGCTTCACAGGAGAAGACTCTGTAGAAGTTTTTTGTCATGGGGGACTTCCTGTGATCAGGAAGCTAGCGTCTGTTTTTTTGGGCTTGGGTTTTGAAGAGGCAGCACCTGGTGATTTTTCTAGAAGGGCTTATGAGAATGGCAAGGTCTCTTTGAATGAGGCTGAGGCTATAGCTGATTTAATTCACTCTGAAGATGACGAGCGCGCCAGACTATCGTCAGCTGCCTTGTCTGGCTCACTAAGTGAAATGGTTGGCTCTCTTGGTAGTGACATAGACTCCTTAAGGGTCTTTGTTGAGGGCAGTATTGATTTTTCAGATGAAGATTATGATTTTATTAAAGAGGGTGAGGTTGTTTCTAGGTTGGGTGATTTAAGACAGAGGGTTATAAATATTATTGACTCTTCGCTGGTTTCTTCTCAGCGCGCCTCTAAGAAAAAGGTGTTATTTTTTGGCCCCCCAAACACAGGAAAGTCATCTTTATTTAATAGGTTGTTGGGTTTTGATCGAGCTCTTGTTTCAAATATACCTGGAACTACTAGAGATTTAATTGATTCAGAGATGTTTTACAACAGTGTAAATTTGGAGTTAGTTGACTCTGCTGGTATTAGAGACACAGGTGATGTGATTGAGTCGCGAGGGGTTGAGCTGTCAAAATCACGGCTGGTTGAGACAGAGGTTGTGCTTGCTGTGTTTGATAAAAACACTGAGGTTTCTGTGCCCGCGTTTGTTTCTTTGTTGAAAGGAAAAAAATATTTACTAGTTTTTAATAAGTTAGATGAGTCTGCTCCGTCGGGAGATTTTGATTGTTTGGTTTCCGCAAAAACCGGGGAGGGTATTCAGGGTTTAAAAGATATGGTTTTACCTTTAGTAGAAAGCTCTTCTAAAGACTCAGAAAAGACATTTTTAATTAGAGATAGGCACTTAATGTTGTTTCAAAAATCGCTGGATCATTTGGATAGTTGCGCGCTAAAAATCCAACAAGAAAAAGATATTGATGTTGCTGCAGAAGATCTAAGATTATCGCGAGCATGTTTAAACGATTTTCTTGGGGTTAAGTTTCCAGATGACTTGTTGGGTGAGATTTTCAAAGATTTTTGTATTGGTAAATAGGAAAAGTTGTGAATAGTTTGTGGTTAATTTTTTTTATAATTTTATACACAACTTGCTGTGTATTTAGAGACAAGTTTTTAGGTATTATTTACAGGGGTTATCATCTTTGTTTTTTGCTTAGTGTTATAGCTTATAGGTGGTTATCAACAGAAATTGATCCCCTTAATAATAACAACAATAGTATATTGTTGTTATAACATTCTTATATATATGTTTGATGTAATAGTAATTGGGGGAGGTCATGCTGGTGTTGAAGCAGCTCATGCTGTTTTTCGGCAGGGACTTTCATGTTGCCTTGTAACCTTTTCCACAGAGACTGTTGGGCAGATGTCTTGCAATCCTGCAATTGGCGGCCTTGGAAAATCTCATCTAGTGAGAGAAGTGGATGCCCTTGGCGGTATAATGGCGCAAGCAACAGATATGTCTGGAATCCAATACAGAACACTGAATACCCGAAAGGGATTTGCAGTTCAAGCCCTAAGAGTTCAATGCGACAGAGATGAATACAAAAAGGCTATTCAACAAATACTTGACCTGACAACAATTGAAATAATAGAAGATGAGGTTGTTGACCTAGCTGTGACTAACAGCAAAGCCGAGGGCGTTGTTTTGGGATCAGGGCAAACAATTAAAGCCAAGAAAATTATTTTAACCACAGGAACATTCCTTAATGGTGTTATGTATACAGGCGACACAAACACCCAAGGCGGGAGGGTGGGGGATAAAAGCGCCATACCGCTATCTAAAAGACTGTACGAATTAGATTTACCAATGGGCAGGCTTAAAACAGGAACTCCCGCCAGAATTAAACTATCAAGTATTAATCTAAGCGTAATGGATGAGCAGCCAGGGGAAACCCCAACACCCCATATGTCATTGTTAAAACCACCAACATCACAACTTCGTCAGATATCCTGCTATATAACCAGGACAAACAAACAAACACACCAGATAATCAGCGATAACACACATCTTTCTGCCATGTATTCTGGTCAAATATCTGGAATAGGGCCAAGGTATTGTCCCTCCATAGAAGACAAAGTTAATAAATTTAGTGACAAAGATAGCCACCAAATATTTATAGAACCAGAGGGCCTAACAAAAGACCTGGTTTATCCAAATGGAATCTCAACAAGCTTACCTAAAAAAGTTCAAGAGGAGTTTATATATTCAATCAAAGGTTTAGAGGAATGTGAGATAGAAGAATATGGCTATGCAGTTGAATATGATTTTATAGATCCTCGCTCCCTTCACCAAACACTTGAAACCAAGTTTATTGAAAACTTATATTTGGCCGGGCAAATAAATGGCACAACAGGATACGAAGAAGCCTCTGCCCAAGGGCTTGTGGCCGGAATAAACGCAGGGCAAAAAATACTAAATAAACCAGATGTAGTTTTTCTAAGAAATGAAGCATACATAGGCGTGCTAATTGACGACCTCACACTTCACGGCGTTACCGAACCATACCGAATGTTTACAAGCAGAGCAGAGTTCAGGTTGATGTTATCTCAAGACACGGCTCTGCAGCGACTTACAGAAAGGGGGTTTGGTCTTGGTTTAGTGGACAAGGCAACACACACAAGCTTCCAGGAGCAAGAAGCTATATATCAAAACTTCCTTAACTCCCTTAAAAAGAAAAAAATTATCGAGCTTGATAAAAGCACGCCCGCAATTGATTTTCTTAAAAGAACAGACCTTAGTAAAAACACCATTCAAAAAACAATTGGTCTAAGTGATGACGACCAAGCGCTGTTTGATCGAGCGGCAAACGAAATAAAATATCAGGGGTATATAGCCAAACAGCTTAGAGAGGTAGCAAGCGCACAAAAACACGAAGAAACAACAATACCCAAAAACACCAATTACACTTTGATGAAAGGCTTATCAAACGAGGTGGTTGAAAGATTAACAAAAAGTCAGCCATCAACGCTTGGCCAAGCCGGAAGATTAGAGGGTATTACCCCGGCTGCCATTAATTTAATATCAATTAACATCAAAAAAAACAACATCCTCTCAAAGGCAACCTCTCATTAACACACCAGAGGAAGCTCAAACCCTTACCAATCAATACATTGACGAAATCATTGTATTTAATAGAGCGCATAATATTGTTGGAAGAAGCTCGAGACAGGAAATTGCAGAGCTGGACATAAAAGATGCAGAAACAATTCTTGATCACACAAAAAACCAAACAAGAATTTTAGATATAGGTAGTGGTGCTGGGCTGCCTGGAATTATTATCGCCATAAATCAACCCTGGAGTCAGGTTGTAATGTCTGAAAAGAGCAAGAAAAAAGCGTACTTTATAAAAAAAACAATTAAAGCCCTTGGTTTAAAAAATGCAGAAGTTATAGACACAGCAATTACACCTTCAACAAAAAATCTTGAGCTTTTTGACACAATAACAGCCAGAGCGTTAGCGCCCAGCAAGGACATAGTAAAAATGTCCACACAGCTTTTAACCCCAAATGGAATTTTTTTACTTATGAAGGGTAAAAAAGAAACCACAACAAATGAGGTTAATGATTTGGATAACACCAAATATTCTTATACTATCCATCCAAAGAGATTGCCAAAAACACAGCGACATATTTTAGAGATTAAGAAGAAATGAGACATACGATCGCAATTGCCAACCAAAAAGGCGGTGTCGGAAAAACGACAACAGCGGTTAATCTATCAGCAGCATTAGCAGCTACCAAAAGAAGGGTTTTACTTGTTGATTTAGATCCCCAAGGTAATGCAAGCACAGCAGCGGGCGCCAATAAAAATGAAAAAAATCTATTTGAGGTCTATACCCAAAACCTCCCCATTCAAAATAGTATTCTTAAGTCCTCAGGGGGTTATGATGTTATTCCTGGCGGGGAGAACCTAATAGCTCTTGAGGTTTTTATCAGAGATAACCAAAAACAAGGAGAGCTTAAAAAACTCTTAATTGATCTAGAGTATGATTTTATTATTTTAGATACACCTCCCTCACTCAACCAACTTACCCTAGAGTCATTGTTTGCAGCAACTGCAACACTTATTCCTTTGCAGTGTGAGTATTATTCATTAGAGGGCATCTCATCACTCATTAACACCATCAACACACTGAACAATAAAAATCTCACAAATAACAGGGTTTTCGGTATTATTAGAACCATGGTTGATATGCGCAATAATTTGGCAAAAGAAGTTTCAGAAGAGCTTGAAAAACATTTTCCGAACCTAGTTTTTAATACACTTATCCCAAGAAACGTGAAATTAGCAGAGGCTCCAAGTCATGGTGTATCGGCCATACAATATATGCCATCTTCATTTGGTGCCAAGGCATATTTAGCGCTTGCTGGCGAATTTATTAGGAGAATAAACAGTGGCGGATAAAATACTAAATACCGGTTTGGATGCATTGCTTGGCGATGTAACCGAAGTTAATCAACAAACCATTAAAGAACTGGATTTACATCAAATCAAACCCAATCGCTTCCAGCCAAGACAATCTTTTGATGAGGATAAGATTAATGAACTATCGCTATCTATAGCAAAACATGGTGTCTTATCACCGATTTTGGTGAGAGAAACTGGCGCAGGTGGCTATGAGCTAATTGCTGGAGAGCGACGACTAAGGGCTGCCAAAAAAGCAGGCCTGAAAACCTTGCCCTGTTTAATAGATTCAGCAGAAGATCAAACATCTCTTGAGCTAGCTTTGATTGAAAACCTGCAAAGAGAAGATTTAAATCCTATTGAGGAGGCCAGGGGATACGACCGCCTTAAACGAGAGTTCAATCTTACCCAAGATAATATATCTGAAGTTACTGGCAAGGCTCGCAGCTCTGTAGCTAATTCCATGAGGTTATTAAACCTTCCCCAATCAATTATTGATTTACTTTATTCTGGCGACCTAGAAAAAGGCCACGCTAAAATTCTTGCCTCAATGGAGACCAAGGACGCAGAAGACTTGGCGCAAAAAATTGTTTCTCTTGGTATGACGGTAAAAGATGCTGCGGCGACCAAAAAACCAAAAACCTCTAATTCTCCAAAAACGAAAATAAAAAATAGGGATCTATTAAATATTGAAGAAGAGCTATCTGAAACACTAGGCCATAAATCTGAAATAGACGAACAATCTCAGTCAAAAGGCAAAATCTCAATCTCATACACCTCGAAAGATGAAAGAGAGACAATAATTAGCAAATTATTACAATTAAAGAAAAATTAAGCTTGTTCTTAGCAGTATAAATTTTTATAATCACGCCGTTGTAAAACTTTAAACACGAACATAAAAACACTTAAAAAAAATTGGTTAAGCTTTTGCGGTTTATTAGCTGCTTTGGCGATATTCCCTATTTACACTCAACCCATTTTCTTTGGTTATCTTTTGGCATTATTTGGTGCGATATATCTTTCAACTCAAAACAACAATGCCGCCATTAACCTATATGTAGCTTTTATATCGCGTTGGGCAATTTTTATAACTTTCTCTATAATTTCTCTAGTATATATACCAAATAACCCACTGATCGCAGTGTTTCTCCTTGTATACTTAAACTCAACTTTTAACCCAAAAACTAAACCGGTTACATCATAGTGGCAGCCAAAGGATTAGATCATATTGTCGGCGCAGCGTGTGAAAATAAATTATTTGAGCCGGCGGACTCTGTTGAATATATTCAGCATCACCTTTCTAATCTTACTCTAGGGAAACTACCCTACGAGACTGAGGTTTGGACATGCAATAAAGACACGGCTGTTTGGGATGCCCCTGTCATTATTCCAATGGACACTTGGACTTTTGCACACGGACCAACACAAGCTGTTGATATGGGTTTTTGGACTTTTCATGTTGATTCTTTGGGTTGGTCTGTATTTCTTGGGTTGGTTTTTGTAGGCTTGTTCCGCTGGGGCATACCAAAACTTTCTTCATCATCAGAGGCTCCCTCTGGTTTACAAAATTTCATTGAAATGTGCGTAGAGTTTGTCAACGAAAATGTGCAAAGTATTTTTACATCTGCAAAGAACAATCTGATTGGACCGATGGCTCTCACTGTTCTGGTTTGGGTTTTCTTGATGAATTTAATGGATTTAATCCCTGTAGATTATCTTCCAAGATTATCCCAATACGCAGGCCTTGAATATTTTAAAGTGGTTCCAACAACAGATCCCAACATCACTTTGGGAATGGCTTTGGCTGTGTTTATCTTAATTATTTTTTACAGCATTAAAATTAAAGGTTTAAAAGGATTTCTTGCAGAATTAACACTTCATCCATTTGGAAAATACTTAATGCCTGTCAACCTAATATTGGAAGGCGTGAATCTTATTGCGAAACCAATTTCACTGGGGCTAAGATTATTTGGGAATTTATATGCTGGAGAGATGATATTTATTCTAATAGCTCTTATGCTAACTTTTAGTTCAATATCAGTGGGTTTACTTGGAGTGGGTCTACATTTAATATGGGCTCTTTTTCATATATTGATTTTAGCCTTACAGGCATTTATTTTTATGGTGCTTACCATTGTTTACTTAGCAATGGCGCATGAAACCGAAGACCATTAGGTCTTTATTTTTAGGAGAATAGAATGGAACAATCACTTATATATATAGCCTCAGGGTTAATGATCGGTCTTGGTGCCGTAGGTGCTGCGATTGGTGTGGGAGTTTTAGGTGGAAAATTCTTAGAAGGAGCGGCTCGTCAACCCGAGTTAATACCTATGCTAAGAACCCAACTTTTTATTGTTATGGGCCTTGTTGACGCCGTACCAATGATTGGTGTTGGATTAGGCCTTTACTTAATGTTTGCTGCTTAGTAAAGCATGAATATAAACGCAACACTCCTTGGCCAAACTGTAGCATTTGTTATTTTTATAGCAATTTGTTGGAAGTATGTGTGGCCTCCAATCATCGCGATTATGGAAGAGAGAGAAAAGCGTATTGCTGATGGTTTAGAGGCAGCGAAAAAAGCTGACGATTCTTTGGAAGAAGCCCAGCTTGCTTTTGACCAAGAGATGAACAAAGCCAAAGCAGAGGCAGCAGAAATATTAGAAAAAGCCAATGCCAGGGCATCGCAGATAGTTAACGATGCAACTTCTAAAGCAGAAACTGAGGCAGAAAAAATACTAACCTCTGCTTCTAAAACCATTGAAAACGATGTAAACAAAGCCAAAGAAGAGCTCAGACATAAAATGTCAGAGTTGATTATAGAAACCTCAGAGAAAATCTTGGGTGAAGAAATCACATCTGATAAACATCAAGAGCTTCTTGCAAAAGCCGCATCAGAACTATAAAACATGATTGAATTGTCTCCACTTGCTCGACCCTATGCCAAAGCTGTATTTTCTGCAGCTCTGGACATAGGTAAACAAGATGGGGTAGCCAAAGAACTCTCAACCCTTTCTTCAATTGCACAAACCAAAGAGGTTACAAGTTTGATTGCTGACCCAGAGCTCTCCAAGGTTGAAATAGCAGAAACAATAGTTAGCCTTCTTCAGGATGAGATGGGCGACATTTCTACAAAGATGATTGAACTGCTTGCTGAAAACAAAAGGCTAAATCTTATCGAAGCAATTTATACAAGTTACCAAGAGCTTTTAGAAGAGCACAACAAAACAAGTTCAATCGTTGTGAATGTTGCAAACCAACCTTCTGATCAAAATAAAGCAGCGATCGTAGAAAAACTTTCTGCCTCTTATGGCGAAGGTTCGATAATAGAGTTTTCAGAAGACCCATCCATTATGGGCGGTCTTTCTATAAAGATTGGAGATGAAACACTAGATCTCTCCATTCGAGGTAAAGTCAAAAAATTAGTAAACCAATTAAATTTTTAAGGTAAAAAAAAATGAGCCAATTAAATCCATCAGAAATATCCAGCGTTTTAAAAGAAAAGATTGCCGGACTAGACCTTTCAGCAGAAAGAAAAAATGAGGGCATTATCGTTAGCGTATCCGACGGTATTGTAAGAATCCATGGAATGGGCGACGTTATGTACGGAGAGCTCATTGAATTTGAGAACGGTGTTCTTGGACTGGCTCTTAACTTAGAGCAAGACTCTGTTGGAGCGGTGGTTTTGGGTGATTACCTAGGACTAGTAGAGGGTCAAAAAGCATTGTGTACTGGCAGAATATTAGAGGTCCCTGTTGGAGAGGCCTTATTGGGTCGAGTGGTCGACGCTTTGGGAGCTCCAATTGATGGCAAAGGCGAAATTAAAACAGATGAAACAGCGCCAGTAGAAGTGGTTGCACCAGGCGTAATCGCGAGACAATCAGTAGACCAACCCGTACAAATTGGACTAAAAGCTGTTGATGCTATGGTGCCAATCGGTCGCGGTCAAAGAGAACTAATTATCGGCGACAGGCAGACCGGAAAGACTGCTGTTGCGATCGACGCAATCATCAATCAAAAAGGTACTGGCATTAAATGTATCTATGTTGCGATTGGCCAAAAACAATCCACCGTTGTAAACGTAGTAAAAAAACTAGAAGAGCATGGAGCTTTAGAGCACACAATTATTGTATCTGCTTCGGCCTCTGATCCAGCTCCTATGCAATACCTATCTGCATACTCTGGTTGCTCAATGGGTGAATATTTTAGAGACAAAGGTGAGGACGCACTTATTGTTTATGATGATCTGTCCAAACAAGCTGTGGCTTACAGACAGGTCTCACTATTGCTTAAAAGACCTCCAGGAAGAGAGGCTTATCCAGGAGATGTGTTCTATCTTCATTCAAGATTGTTGGAAAGAGCTGCAAGAGTAAATGCAGACTATGTTGAGAAAGCAACCAATGGAAAAGTGAAAGGCAAAACCGGCTCATTAACCGCCTTGCCAATTATTGAAACTCAAGCTGGAGATGTTTCAGCATTCGTTCCAACAAACGTAATTTCTATTACAGACGGACAAATATTCCTTGAAACAGATCTATTTAATTCAGGCGTAAGACCAGCGATTAATCCAGGCATCTCTGTTTCTAGGGTTGGTGGTGCAGCGCAAACCAAGATTATGAAAAAACTCAGTGGCGGGGTTAGAACAGCTTTGGCCCAATATAGAGAGCTTGCTGCTTTCTCACAATTTGCATCTGATTTAGATGAGGCAACCAAAGCACAGCTAGCAAGAGGCCAGAGAATTACCGAGCTCATAAAACAAAAACAATATGCGCCTATGAGCGTTGCTCAACAATCTTTGAGTATTTTTTCGGCTGATAGGGGTTTCATGGACGACGTAGAAGTAGAAAAAATAGGAAGCTTCGAAGAAGCCCTCCATAGCTTTTTTACCTCTGAAAAACCTGATCTAGAAAAAAGCATCAATGATACAGGTGATTGGAATGACGATATTGAGAAGCAATTTACAGAAGTTGTAGAGCAATTTAAAAAAACCCAAACGTTTTAATTTAGACAGATAATGGCAAATACCAAAGAAGTTAGAAAGCAGATTGCGAGCATAAAAAGCACGCAAAAGATTACTGCTGCTATGGAAATGGTTGCCGCCAGTAAGATCAGAAAAACCCAAAGTGAAATGCAGCTTGGAAGACCTTACTCTGAGAAAATTAAAGAGGTTATTTCGCATATTGCAACATCAAGCTCAGAGTATTCACATCCTTTTTATGAAAACAGAGAAGCCAAAAAAGCCTGTTTTATAGTTGTTAGTTCAGATAAGGGTTTATGTGGCGGACTAAACATCAACTTATTTAAAAATGTTATTCAAAAAGCTGCAGAGCTGAATAATCAAGGCGTGGAATCGAGCTTCGCATTAATTGGTGTAAAAGCAGCAAATTTCTTTAAAACTGTCGGTGGAAATGTGGTGGCGAACGTTCAAAAACTTGGAGATAAGCCTGATCCAGACATGTTAATTGGCCTAACAAAAACTGTGCTTGATCTTCATAAAGACAATGAAATAGATCAGGTATATATATGCAGCAACAAATTTGTGAACACCATGACTCAGCAACCGGGTGTTCAACAACTTATTCCGCTTCCAGCGATAGAGGATGATGGATTAACCTCAACTCACTGGGATTATATTTATGAGCCTGAGGCAAAGGAATTGCTAGAAGGCTTAATGACAAGGTACATCGAGTCTCTTATTTATCATGCTGTTGTAGAAAATAATGCATGTGAGCAAGCGGCAAAGATGTTGGCAATGAAAAATGCTACCGAGAACGCAGGGGATTTGATTAAAGAATTAGAACTTTTATATAACAATGTAAGACAAGCAGCCATTACTCAAGAATTATCTGAGATAGTTGGCGGAGCAGCTGCTGTTTAAGGAGAAAAAAATGAGTAACGGTTTAATAACACAAATTATCGGAGCGGTTATCGATGTTGAGTTTGAAAAAACTAACATCCCTAAAGTCTATGAGGCCATAGTAATTTCAGATACTGGAACAGTGCTTGAGGTTCAACAGCAGCTAGGCGATGGAATCGTTAGAGCAATTGCCATGGGTACAACCGAAGGACTTAAAAGAGGCCTTTCAGTGACAAGAACCAATTCACCTATTTCAGTCCCTGTTGGAGAAAAAACGCTTGGTAGAATCATGGATGTATTGGGCAACCCTATTGATGAGTGCGGCCCTATCGGCGCTGAAGAAACTATGCCTATTCACAGAAAGCCTCCAAGTTATATGGATCAGTCGCTCTCAGACGATCTGCTGGAAACAGGAATTAAAGTTATTGACTTAATATGCCCGTTCGCCAAAGGTGGAAAGGTTGGTCTTTTTGGTGGAGCTGGTGTTGGAAAAACAGTAAACATGATGGAGCTTATTAATAATATTGCTACTGAACACTCAGGCTTGTCTGTATTTGCTGGTGTGGGAGAAAGAACAAGAGAAGGAAATGATTTCTACTACGAAATGCAGGAATCTGGAGTTGTTAATGTAGAAAAACCAAGCGAATCAAAAGTGGCTATGGTTTATGGTCAGATGAATGAGCCCCCTGGAAACAGATTAAGAGTTGCATTAACCGGCCTCACAATGGCTGAAAAATTCAGAGATGAAGGAAGAGACGTTCTGTTATTTATTGATAACATCTATAGATATACTTTGGCTGGAGTAGAGGTATCAGCTTTGCTTGGAAGAATGCCATCAGCTGTGGGTTATCAGCCTACGCTTGCTGAAGAAATGGGCGCGCTGCAAGAAAGAATTACTTCAACAAAAGACGGTTCTATTACATCTATTCAGGCTGTGTATGTTCCTGCAGATGATTTAACAGATCCATCCCCAGCAACAACCTTTGCTCATTTGGATGCAACAGTTGTGCTATCAAGACAAATTGCTGAGCTAGGAATTTATCCGGCTGTGGATCCATTGGATTCTACAAGCAGGCAGCTTGATCCATTGGTTGTAGGCGAAGAGCATTACAATGTTGCTCAAGGTGTTCAAGGCGTCTTGCAAAAATACAAAGAATTAAAAGATATTATTGCCATTTTAGGCATGGATGAGTTGTCTGAAGAAGACAAACTAGCAGTATCAAGAGCAAGAAAGGTTGAAAGATTCTTGTCTCAACCTTTCACTGTTGCTGAGGTATTTACAGGCTCACCTGGGAAATACGTGAAATTAGAAGACACCATTAAATCCTTTAAAGGAATTTTAGCCGGAGATTATGATGATCTTCCTGAGCAAGCTTTTTACATGGTTGGCTCTATTGAAGAAGCAGTTGAAAAAGCTAAAACCTTATAACTTTTAAATAATGTCTACGATTAAAGTCAGCATAGTTTCATCAAGTGAAGAAATTTATTCTGGTGAAGGCACTATGGTTTTTGCAACCGGATCTCTTGGAGAGATTGGTATTGCCCCCGGGCATACACCACTTCTCACTGGATTAGCCCCTGGACCAGTTAGAGTTCAAAACGGAGACGATGAACAAACATTTTTCTGCTCCGGTGGCTTTATTGAAATTCAGCCAGACATCGTGACTTTTTTATCTGATCGCGCAGAAAGGGCTGATTCTATGGATGAGGCAGAGGCAATCAAGGCTCAAGAACAAGCTGAAAAAAATATGCATGATCAAGAATCAACCCTTGATTACACTAAGGCAGCAGCCCAGCTTGCTGAAGCAGCAGCAAGAATCAAAACCATTCAAAAATTAAGAAAAAACAAGTAAGGTACTTGTATCAACTTTAATTTTTAAGTTCATTGAATATTCATACAATTATCCTTGCAGCCGGCAAAGGCACAAGGATGAACACCAACCTTCCAAAGGTTATGCAGCCACTCGGGGGCAAAACAATTATTTCTCATGTGATTGATACCGCTCAAAAACTTAGCAATGACATTACCCTGGTGGCAGGTTATAAAAAAGAAGTTCTTAAAGAATTTATTGGCGCATCCTATCCCAATGTAAGCACAGTAGATCAAGACGAACAGCTTGGAACAGGACATGCCGTTAAGCAAGCCTCGCATTTGATAGATCCAAACCAGAAAATTTTAATTCTATATGGCGATGTTCCTTTGATTTCAGAAGCAACCATACAAGCATTGATTTCTGAAACCAGTGATTGCTGCCTTTTATCTATGCTGCCAGAAGACCCAACCCCTTACGGAAAGGTAATAAAGGATTCCTCAGGGCATGCCGTTAAAATTACCGAACAAAAAGATGCATCAGACGAAGAGAGAAAAATACCCGAAGTCTTCACTGGAATTATGACTGTAAACGGAGAGATGTTAGCCACAGCCCTTGATGAGATAAACAACAATAATGCTGCCGGTGAATACTATCTTACTGACCTGGTCGAGATACTTTCCTTAAAAGGGGTTAAAATAAATTGTATTCAAGCAAACCCAGACGAGGTTGTGGGGGCAAACAATAAACAAGAACTCCATCAGCTTGAGTCTATTTTAAGAAATATGAAATCTGAACAGCTACTAGACCAAGGCATCACTCTAATGGATGCATCGCGCGTTGATCTTCGTGGAGAAGTTTTTGCTGGCAAAGATTGCAGCATAGATGTGAATGTTATTCTTGAGGGCAAGATTACCCTTGGAGAAAATGTAACGATTAAATCCAACGTTATTCTTTGCGATGTCACCATCGGAGACAATTCAGTTATTGAGGCCTTTTCTCACTTATCCTCTGCAATAGTTGGATCTAATTGCAGCATAGGACCTTATGCAAGACTCCGAGAAGGTTCTGAGATTGGTAACAATGCCAAAATTGGTAACTTTGTTGAAACAAAGAAAACAAAACTAGGTGAGGGCGCTAAAGCAAGCCATTTAGCCTACCTTGGTGATGCAGACATAGGCGATAACGCAAATATTGGAGCGGGAACCATTACCTGCAATTACGACGGCACAAACAAACACAAAACTACTGTTGGAGAAAACAGCTTTATTGGAACCAACTCATCATTAGTTGCCCCTGTTAATATCGGCAAAGGAGCATACGTTGGAGCTGGCTCCGTAATAACAAAAGATGTGCCCGATGAATCTTTGGCCGTAGCTAGAGGCAAGCAAGTCATTAAAGAAGACTGGGTAAAAAACAAAAAATAATATGTGTGGAATTATAGGCGCAGCCTCATCTCGTAACGTTGGCAAGTTATTGGTTCAAGGCTTACATAAAATGGAATATCGAGGCTACGATTCAGCAGGTATAGCGCTGCATCAAAAAGATAGTATTTTTAATCTTAGAAGCCTTGGAAAAGTTAAATTGCTTGAAGATGGAATGATTCAGGAGCGTCCAAAAAGTAAACTTGGTATTGCTCATACCCGTTGGGCCACTCACGGCAAACCATCCCAAGAAAATGCACATCCTCATGCCTCAAGCGGAGAGATACACATTGTGCACAACGGAATTATTGAAAACTACTTAGAACTAAGAGAGCAGCTAGCTGCGGGTGGATATGAATTTTCTTCTGAGACTGATTCAGAAGTAATTGCCCATTTATTGCATAAGCATTTCAAAGTTTCAGGCAACCTTTTGGATGCAATGCATGAAGCGATTAAAGAGTTAGACGGAGCTTATGCTATTGCAGCCATTCACATTAACGAAAAAAGTAGACTGATAGTCGCAAGAAATAAAAGTCCTTTATTGATTGGTGTTGGTATAGAAGAAAACTTTGCAGCCTCTGATCCTTTGGCTTTATCCCAACTTACCAATCAATTTGTATTTTTAGAGGACGGCGACGTTGCGGAAATAGACAAAGAAGCTTATCAAGTCTATACATCCAAAAACTCTAAGGTCACAAGAGAGATCACCGAAATTGATATTGCAGTGAATGCTGTGACAAAAGGCGAGTACTCTCATTTCATGGAAAAAGAAATTTACGAACAACCAGACGCTGTTGCTAATACTATTGATGGAAAGTTAGGCGATGACGATGTTTTAGATAATATTTTTGGAATAGGCTCCTCAGAGGTCTTTGGTAAGATTAAAAGAATACAGTTTGTTGCATGTGGCACAAGCCTTCATGCCGGAAAAGTTGGAAGATTTTGGTTTGAAAAAATTGCCAAAATTCCGTGTTATGTCGATTTTGCCAGCGAGTATCGTTATCGAGAGCCATTGGTAGAAGACGGTACATTGTTTGTAACTATTTCTCAGTCTGGAGAAACAGCAGATACTCTTGCGGCCCTAAGGTACGCGCAAGAAAAAGACTACCTAAGCACTCTTTCAATTTGCAACGTGCCAACTAGCTCATTGGCAAGAGAATCAGAGCATGTACTATTCACAAACGCTGGCCCAGAAATAGGCGTTGCCTCAACAAAAGCCTTTACCACTCAGCTGGCTGGACTTATGTTGCTGGCCATGTCTATAGCAAAAAGTTTAGATCAAGACAAAGACTTGAGAAAAAATTTAGCCAATGAGTTAAGAGCTTTGCCTGCAGTGATCAAAGAAACTTTAAAGCTTTCTGACGAAATTTTAAAAATTGTTCCAAACATTGCCGATAAGCACAACGCTCTATTTTTAGGCAGAGGAATGTTCTTTCCGATTGTTCAAGAGGGCGCACTAAAGCTAAAAGAAATCTCATACATTCATGCTGAAGCCTACCCGGCAGGCGAGTTAAAGCACGGACCATTAGCCTTGGTGGATGATCAAATTCCAGTTGTGGCATTATCTCCAGAGGACACTCTGACAGAAAAACTAGTTTCTAATTTAGAAGAGGTTAAAGCCAGAGGCGGAACATTATATGTATTTGGCGGTGGCAATTCTAAAATTAAAATTGAAAGAGGAGCCTTTATTCAAATGCCACAGTGCAGTGAATTACTGGCGCCCATTATCTACACTATCCCACTTCAAATTCTTGCCTATCAAGTGGCATGTCAAAGAGGCACAGACCTCGATCAACCAAGAAACTTAGCCAAATCAGTCACTGTCGAGTAAGTTTGAGTGCAGAATTAGATTTAATGTTTTAGTTCAAAACAACAATCTTCTTACCTATCAAGACCATCTAAAAAAGAGACAAATCGTTCTCTACAAACTCATCACTTTCATGAAAGAGGAGAGAGGTATGGGTTATAGAAAAATTAGTAAATGGTTAAACCATTCAGGCATAACGACTCATGAGGGAAACACTTGGGGTGAGACTGGTAATTCTGTTTACAGTGTTATCAAACGAATGAAAGAAAGAGAGCAAAGACTTATACAGTCAAATCAAAATTTCAGTTCCCAAATAACAGAATTCAAAATAGGAGAATAATATGAATAGAGCAGTTATCTACAGCAGAGTATCTACAAACGAACAAACCGTTGAGAATCAATTGAGGGTTCTTCGTGAGGTAGCAGAGAAAAGAGGTCTTGAAGTAGTCAGAGAAATATCTGATGAGGGTATCTCAGGTGCAAAGGGAAGAGATGAGAGACAGGGATTTGATGAACTCATTAAAGGTTCTGTTAAAAATGAATGGGACATCATTCTAGTATGGGATGTAAGTAGACTAGGTCGTTCACTTAAACACTTAGTGTCATTCCTTGAGGACATTCAGTCTGCACATTGTGATATGTATATTCACCAGTCAGGCATTGATACCTCTACTGCAAGTGGAAAGATGATGTTTGGAATGTTGTCAGTCTTCTCTGAATTTGAAAGGTCAATGATTAGAGAAAGAGTTATCGCAGGTCAACAAAGAGCAGTTGCAAACGGAGTCAAACTTGGTCGTAAGACTAATGTAAATGATGGAATTATTACTGCTGTTTATCACATGAGACAGAACAATGTTCCTATTAAGAGAATTGCAAAAGACTTACAGATAGGTGTTGGGACTGTTTATAAAATCTTAGATAAGGTTGCGTGACAAAAGGTTTTTTACTTCGAGTCACGCACTGAAAATCCTTGTGTAGGTGGTTGATCCCACCTCTGGGCACCATTCTTGCCACATTCTATTTAAGACAATTTTTTGAACACATTTGAACACTGCTAAATAGTGTTCAAAATTTAGAATGTTTTTATTGACTTTTTGGGCGAATACCCAAATAATATTGGGTAAATACCTAAACATGGAGTTAAAAATGGATACATTTATTATTATTATTACAACTTATTTCTTAATATTCACCTTGAGATATCTGATATTTTCTTTTAGTGGTTTTGGATTAATTTCTTTACTGCCAGCAAATAGAAAAATACAAGAAGATAAAAAAGTTACTAGAATGCAAAAAATTAGGGAATTAAAACATTCGTTGATTGCCGCAATACCCACTTCAATAATAATTAGTGCTGTTACTTATCTTGGTTATCTTGGTCTTAATATGATGTATTTTGATATTTCTCAATATGGATATCTATGGTTTGTAGGTCAAATTGTAATTCTTATTATTCTTGCTGATATTTGGTTTTATTTTGTGCACAGGATGATGCACTCTAAAAAAATTTTTCGTCATACACATAAACTTCATCATTTATCAACTGACCCCACACCCTTTGCAACAAACTCAGTCCATACATTTGAAGCAATTATGGATATAGGTTTTTTAGTTATAGCATCATTTTTAATTCCACTTCATCCATTTGCTTTATTCATCACTATTACGATTGCATTAATGTGGAGCACAATTGCACATCTAGGATATGAAATATTGCCTAGAAATTTATTTTTTATTGGCAAATATCTCAACCTACCCACCTATCACAACCATCATCACAAAACTTTTAAATATAATTTTGGATTCTACACCACAATTCTTGATAGAGTTTTTGGAACTCTCCATCCTGAATCAGATAAAACCCTCAAAGAGAAATCATTAATTAAAATCTTTCAGGTTAAACTATAGAGTTATGGTTAATCTTACGGCAAAAACAATCGGACTGTTTTCAAAAAAAACAAAGGATCGAATCTTAAAGGAAAGTTTATTACTGTTTAATGAGCAGACATTTAACTCCACAACAACTGCTAGCATTGCTAAATCATCAGAAGTTCTAGAAGGTTCACTTTGGTATCACTTTAAATTTAAAAAGGATTTACTACTTGAGCATATCAATCTTTTTGAATTATCGTTTAGAAAGGATCTAGAGAACTTAAAAGATGGAAATAAAAAGAATGTTATAGAAAAACTACTAAGCATCTATGGGATTGTTTGGGATTTTAGATATATCTTTAGAGATTCTTTTGAATCTTATGAAAAGGACGATAAAAAAGTTGCTGAGTCAATCAAAAAAACAAATGACCTCTTGGATAATATGGTTGATGACATATTAGTATATTGCTGTGATATTAAAATTTTTGAAATTGATCAAACTGATTTAAAAGAATTAAGTGAACTGATATTAATTATTGGAAAGCATTGGTTGGATTACTCCAAGAAAAAATATCCTTCTGATTCAACTGATCTTCTTCAAAAAAAAGGAATCAATTTGCTAATCAAAGTGATCTATCCATACCTGACTAAAGATTCAAAAAAAATAATGGATTCAATTTATGCACCTGTTTGATTTTTAGTTGTTCAAAGTTTCAAAAAATAAAGAAACAGGTACAACCAATTCAAGTCAGTCACCGTGGAATAAAAAGAAAACTTTAACTGGTTTTACTCTCGACTAAAAAGGTGTTTAGGAACCCCCCACAATCCTGATCCTAGGCAGTTCCGAGTGTAGTGTACTCATACTCCTTGAGAATATTATTAATGGAGTTCCGTACAACATCAGATTTGGAATATATTCCCTTACTCCTGCAGTAGGACTCATTTTTAATCATCTCGTTTAATTTATCTTCTTGAAACTCATAGAGTCTCACCTGTAAGGGGTTATCTGAATATCGTTTCATTTTTTAGTTCTCCTAAATGTATAAATAGTAGTGAAGAGTTTGATTATTATTTAAGTGACTTCAGGACTTTGCGTTCTGCATCAGACAACCCATCAGTAGATTTAGATTTACTGGTGGGTTTTTTTGTGTCTGCAGTTTTCTTCTGAAAGGTATTGAAGGACTTTAAGTTAGCAATAATGTAATCCTTTTTTTGAAGAGATAATTCATGGTTATATTTCTGTTGCATCCCTTGTTGAACGACTAAGTCCATTAAGGCAATCGATTTAACTAGAGCATCTCTGATGAGGTCTGTCTTATACAACAAGTCTTCTTTCTCGTCGTTACTATGATCGATAAGGGCAACAATATCTTTCACAGCACCTTCATAAGCACCATTCACATACTTCAGACTCGCAGGGACGAGTATCGTTTGGTGGGTAACTTTGATTTGTTCACTAAGTGTCATTGGTATTACTATTTAGGTAGTTGGAAATATTTATTTTGATGAGTTCTTCTCGTTTCTCCCAAAACCTTCTTTCTAGTGGTGGAGTGAAACTATTCTGTAGGTAGTCATATTGAATCTGTTGTAACTCCTTAACGTATTCTTTAATTCTATTGTTCTTCTGTAAAGTCATAGTGGGTTCCCTATTAATTAAACCCTTTGGGTTTAATACTTCGTGACCTCTGTTTGTTTTATCTTTCTTTAGATAATAGTTATCACAATGCAACTCAATGCAGAGAGTTAAATGTAGACTGCAATGGGTAAGTTCCTGATCGGACTCTTACTTCATATCACTAGAACTTGTAGGAGTTCACTTCGTCAAATGCAAAGGCATTCTTTTCAAAATAATGAATGTCCTTTGTGTTGTAATCAATCAGACCATCATGGTCATCAACCGTTGCAATGTGTTGCAGTTTTACTATTTGGTCATTGAGGTTTCTTTCAATAATCTTCTTCAATGCAACACCGTTTAGATGTTGTGGTATTTCAATAGCAGTCTGAACATGAGTAATCCCAATCTTCTTTAGGTTCTCAATCATCACATATCGTCTTAACTGTTTATTTGATTTCCTACTGAACACTTCATTATCAATGTTTCTGAAAAACCTCTTTAATGATTTCTTAATCTTATGAGGTTCATTCTTCTCTTGTTGTAGAAAATGATTTAAGTGAAGCACCAAGAATAAGGAGTTGGCAGTCGTATATTCTTTAAGGTGTTTCTGTAATCTTCTTCTTGAGAGGTCTTTACTCATCTCATGTTTGATTAGTACATTGTTCAATTCTGTATTCATTAATAGTATTTAGTGTTTTTGTAGTCCTAACCGACTACTTTCTGCAAACAATAAACTGAAGTCAGATAGACCAGTTATGTTTCTCCTGATACTTAATGACCTGCTCTAAGTAGGCATGAAATATCTTTCTATCTTTTTTTGGAAGACTTTCAACCATTTCATCTGCTAGTCGCACATCTGCTTTGCACAATGCGATAAATCCTCTTGTTAATGCAATGTGCCAAGGTTTTATATTTTTTAATTCTTTATTCATTTTTTTCCTTATTTGTTATTAGTGGGTTCTAAAGTAAGTAGTTGTAGAACCCTTAGAACCGAGAAATGAGAGTCTTGAAACCCCCATTCCTACAGTCTTTCCTTTTTCAGATTTCAGAGGTCTTTCTGAACCCTTGATTTTCTATGAATCAGAGTTGATTCCATACTTCTTTTTACCACTCTCTGAGTAATCAATTACAAAAGAATCTTCTTCAAAACCTTCTTCAAAGTTCTTCTCTGCAACATCATGCGGTAGCATTTCTTTTGAAGTTCCATACAGTCGTCTGTATTTCTTAAAGAAACCATCCATTGCACCTTCTACATATGCATCTTCAAGTTCTTTGGTCATTGGTTCGATTGTGAAATCGTAAACAACTGACCATCTCTTCTCATCATAAGGAATTGCTTCTTTCTCTTCTTCTGTAGAAGTGAACTTCAACATCGGATGAGACCACTTAGGTGTTCCCATATCTTCAATGGTATCTTTGATATCTTGAAGAGATGCATTAGGCACATAGTATCTTCTAGGAAGTTCTTGTCTTTCAGGTGAACCCATTGTCATGGTCACATCACCTGTCTGAAAAATAGAAAGTAGATATCTCGGTTCATTTTGAGCATTTGAAATCTCTTTTCTTTGAGCATCTAGTTCTTTTTTCCATTCAAGATGTATTGCTGTCTTAGTCATTTTTCTTCTCCTTTATTAGTTAATTTCCTATCTTGTTATTATTCGTTATCGGGTTATCAGACTTGCTAGCAGTAAACTCTGTTTTTATGAGTGTTAGTCCTGGCAACATCTTTGGTCTTTCATCTTGAAAAAGGGGAGAGAACCAACTTGGATAAGTTAGATAACCTCTACTCCTTACTTGCAATAAATCATGAGAGTCATAAATGGTGGTGAGGTATTGCATCATTGCATTTATGACTTCATTGGGTGGATAGGCATCTCTCAATAACTTTGCATCAACAGTTGCAACTATCGGTTTCTTAACTCTCTTCCCATCTCTTTTGATTTTGAAGATTCTCCAATCAAGAAAGTTAGCAGAGTAGTCACCTCTCTCAATTTGTTCTTGAGAAAGGTTCACATCAGTGACATTGAAGCACTCTCTCATCATGCAATCTTTCCTTCTCTCAAGAGATTCATTAGTTCACCAATTGTGATTGTCACTTCTTTCACATTTTTCATTTCACTCGGTTTAACACCAAGTCTTTCAGGAATGACTTTTGCAGAGTTGCAGTTAGAACAACATCTATCGTTCTCTGCTTTGCCATTCACTTGCTTTGCAGTTGTATGTGACTTCAATGGATATGCATTATGTGAATCGTGAATGTTGGTCACTTTTTTGCCACATAAAGAACAATCATGTGCAATGAAATCATCTTCATGAATCATTGTTGGACATGCATTCCAAATTGAATTTAGATTAAATGAATTAATCGCATTCTTTTCAACAGAGTCATTGAACTTACCTGTTGGGGTAATATTCAATTGTCTTTGTGCTTCTCTGATAGAACAGTTATGTTCTTTCGCATAGTTTTTTATTTCTTTTTTAGTCATAGTTTTTTCTCCTTTATTAGTTAATTTCCTATCTTGTTATTATTGGTTATTGGGTTATCAGACTTGCTAGCAGTAAACTCGGGTCTTAGAATGGAGACATGAAACGAAAACAGTTCAGACCCAATTCAGAGTGGGTCAGATATAGAGACGAAACATGGATTTCTTGTCGAAAGAGAATCTATCTCTACTGGTATAAGTTTCTCAAACATGCAGAAGAGAGTTCAGAACATAAAGTGGACTGGAAGAAATACGATGCATGGGGTGGAAAAGAAACAGTCATGAACATGAGGTTCGATGACTGGTGGGAACATCATTGGAAAGATTGTTTTGGTATTGATAAAGAGTTGGGTCGTGCAAGGTATATGGTCACAAAAAGGCATAAGGCAGATGGTGTTAGATATGCATTACTCTGTTATGAGAATCAACATCGTGGTTCTAATTGGGACATTGCAATTCATATTCAAAAAGTAGAAGAACAAAACAGACATCCTGTCCCAGCATTTACATATGCTCTTGAAGAACTCAAGACAAAAACTTACATGTCTTCTGGCATCAAAAGAACAAGAGTCTTTGATGAAGAGAGCAGAACTAATTACAAGTATGTGACTGAAGAATTAAAGGAAGAGTATGACTATGAAGCATTCTCAAATCGTGAAGAAAAAAGAAAGGTGCAAGGTTATGTTTCTCGTTATCTTAAACAAGCAAAATCTCATTTAGAGAGTGTCTCAAAAGGTGAGTTTTGAGAGACTTTACTCTATTTGAATGTCAGTGTTGGGGGTGGTTCAGTTATCGTCTCAGAACGACTTTAGAACCCTCTCCAGTGGTTTATTTTTAGTGATAGTTGATGCAATAATCGTTAAATAACCACCCCCTAATTTATATTCTGCATTCACTTTACTCTGTCATATAAAACTTAGTATAATGAGTGTTATGAGTGCAGAATTATGAATTATCTAGATTGCTATACTAGAGTATCAACCACAGAACAGAAGAAGACTGGGAACAGTCTTGTTGTGCAGAGAGATATTGGCAAAAAAGTAGCAAAGAAATTAGGTCTAAAGTTCAGGCATAGAGACGAAGGTTCTCGTTCATCAACAATCCATTACAGAGATGTTTTAGAACAGTTAAAAGACGATATTGAGAAAGGTCTCGTTAAGAACATATGGTGTCAAGACAGGTCTCGTATGTTTAGAGATATGACTGATGGACTATTGTTTAGAAGAGACTTTATTGAAAAATATGATGTCACTGTTTATGAAGGTGAACTTCCCACACAGATTGATTTCAACAATGAAGATGAGAGTGTCATGTATGACATTATCACTAGACTTCAGCAGTATGAGAACAAGAAGAGAATAGAGAAGTCTCAAAGAGGTAAAGTTGCAAAACTAAAGGATGCAGTTGCATCAAACAAATCTGTCTATCTTGGTGGCAGTGCATTATTTGGATACAAAAATGTAGACAAAGAGTGGCAGTTAAACAAGGAAGAGGTGAAATGGGTTAAATGGATGTTCCAGGCATATGAAGATGGAAAATCTACTAAAGATATAAAAAATCATTTAGACAAAAACAATGTTCCAACAAGAAGAACAGAAAGTGGGTTGTGGAATATGGTCACAATTCAGAAGATGTTATCAAACAAAACTTATACTGGAATTCACACTGTCTATATCAAGAAAATAGATAGAAAGTTTTCATTCAAAGTCGACAAGATAATAACTGTCAGTCAATTCAATAGAGTTCAGAAAACTCTTAATGCCAATCAAAAAAACAAAGACAACAACAAAAAGCATGATGCTCTCTTAGATGGATTTCTTGTTTGCGAATGTGGGAATGCAATGGGTTCAAAACATCAGAAGTATATTAAAAAGACAGGGATTTCTGTTGACCAAAAAAAGTATTTCTGTAGAGAAAAAGAGTATCAATGGAGAAGGTCAGAAGAGAGCAGGTGCGTCAACTCAAAAGCATTAGATATGAGAGAAACAGACTCTTTCATAACAAATACTATCAAGAAGATAGTCAAAGACTCCAGTCTACTCAAACAACATACAAAGGAAGCAGTTCTTAAAGAAAAGAATAGGGTTGAAGATGATTTCATTGAAGAAAGAAACAAAATAGAAGCAAAGGTTCAGAGAATTCAAAAGAGTATCGACAATATTGAAAATCAAATTGTTGAGTTAGAAGTTAAAAGAGTGATGGAAGGTTTGGGAGAAAATTCAAAAGAAGAAAGAATTGTACTCAAAGTAATTCAAAGATATGAACAAGAACTAGAGAAACAGCACGAAGAATATAAACTTTGTGAAAAAGCACTTAGTGTTCTTGATAAAGAACTTGTTTGGGTAGATTGGGTAGGAAAATTTTCAGATGAACTAGATGCAAAAACTAGAAAGTTTGAAGACAGACAGGAGTTCTTGAAAGGTGTAATTGATAAAATAATTGTATCTGCTGAATTCACAATGAATAGAGATGAGAAGAAAGTTCAACATGGTCACTCATTCAAAATAATGTTCAATATGAAAATAGTTGGTGACAAATTAATTTATACCGATGAGACAAAAAAGACACTAGGATATAAAATTAAAGAAGGCAAAAATTCTCACGAAACTGGATTGGTTTATGATGTCACTGCAAGAGCAGGCAGAAAAAAGGTTAAAAAAAAAGCAGGGGAAACTCAGTGAAGTCAGATAGTTCAGTCAATTCTGCACTCAAACTGAATCAGTCACAGTTGAGTAGGGTTTAACAGGGAATTCAAAGCATGACATTGTCTGAATACGTCTTAAAAAGAAATGGGATACCCCTTGGTGCCA
>Ga0233438_10001603_pt1 | contig 24390 bp, 18 predicted proteins | sample SI_123_September_FD_182720 | JGI IMG/M metagenome (GOLD analysis project Ga0233438, IMG submission 182720) | Seawater microbial communities from Saanich Inlet, British Columbia, Canada - SI_123_September2016_10_MG | ecosystem: Environmental > Aquatic > Marine > Inlet | place: Canada: British...
GCTTGCACGACGTTCAACACTCACATCACCTTTCGGCCCCGTACCTTCTAACCAACCAAACGTTACCGAACATGAACCCTCATCAAGGAGAATTCCAAATCGTCGCTTTGGATGTTCTAAATCGATTTTTGCATCCATTGCAGAGAGAACTCCGCCGATACGTCCTGCAAAGGTTGAGCGTGAAACGCCTTCAATGCCGCGACCATGTTTCCAAGCCACAACAGCACAAGTTTCGTTATTTGGCGGATGGAGTTCCAAATGAGATTTGATATTAAGCCGTATAGATTCAACATCTGTGAACAGATGATTCTCTCCATTCTTGAATACCGCTTCAATTCCTGATGAGATTGATACGTTCTGAATATCCTCTTCATTCAGTTGACATTGCATTAATCGTGAGGAAGGGAACGCAAGGATGTCTCTGTCTGGAAACAGCGCTCTTACCTCGGCTTGAGCAAGAGCTGGATGCCAACCTCGTAAGGCTACGATGTGCTCCCCCATACACTGCGCTTAGCGTGCTTGTTCTTCACGGCACCGCATACGAACCATGACATACCCTCGACGATAACAGAATGTTATGGGCTGTAATCTAAGGGACCTCACTACACCTGAAGATATCGATCTTGCAGAACTTCGCGGTAAGCGCGTTGGAATTGATGCGTTTCTTACCGCCTTTCAGTTTCTGACAACGATTCGAGACCGCTCCCCAACAGGTGACGGCGGGCCACTACGAGACTCGAAAGGGCGCGTAGTTGCTCATTTAATGGGCATACTCAACCGAACAACCTCGATGCTTTCGATGGGAATTCAACCCATATTCATCTTCGATGGGCAATCTCCTGAATTGAAAGCAGACGAACTTGCAGCTCGTAGAAAGCGTCGCTTAGAAGCCGAGGCAATCCACAAGCAAGCACTCGAAGATGGGGATTATCAGACCGCTCAAAAAATGGCCCAGCGCATAGTTCATTATAGCCCTGAGATGATTGATGATACCAAGAAAATGCTTGACTTACTCGGTGTTCGTTGGATTGATGCCGCAGCAGAAGGCGAAGGCCAAGCAGCAGTAATGGCTGTTAAGGGCCAACTCGATATCGTCGCAACTCAAGACTGGGACGCACTCCTCTACGGAAGTCCAATCCTTGTTCGTAATCTTATGAGTCATGGTAGCAAACGGCATGGTCGAACTGTGAAAGCACAGAAAATCAACTTGCAGGAAATGCTTGATACATACGATTTAAGCCGGGAACAATTGGTTGATTTGGCCATAATGATCGGTACCGACTTCCATCCGGGGTTGAAAGGAATTGGTCCTAAGACTGGAATTAAACTGATTAAATCGCTTGGAACGATAGAAGCCATTTGTGAGGAAAAGGGAAAGGAAGTCCCTGAACGACTCGATGAAATCCGTGAGATATTCCTCAATCATCCTGCAAGCGAAGTTGCTGTAGAAGCCCTCAAGCCAGGTGAAGTGGATGTCAAAGGATTGACTCATTTCTTACAAGAAGAACGTGAGTTTAGTCAGAGAAGAATGGATGCTGCTTTCGATGCATTACGCAAAGGGAACCTCATCAGAGAAGGAGGTCAAACCTCCTTGTTTTCATTCTAAGAACTCACGCAGGATCAAGACCAGGTAATATCTCCAGATCTGTTAATTCAACTTGAACATCAAGTGTTGCTAATCCGCGAGCCAGCCCTTCTGCTTGATGATTTGAACTGAATCGTTCGAAAATACGCTGTCTTCCAGCTTTTGACCATTGTTCACGATTACTTTCCTCGCCCGATTGTTCAATCGCTTCAACCCATTTCTGGATGGAATCTGGATTGTTGGGCCATGGTAGCCTACGACCATTCAGCCCATCCGTAATCGTGTGCGTGAAGCCTGCGTCATCAACAACGAGTGCCGGGGTGTTCACCATTACCGCTTCCATTGGAGTCAGGCCGAATCCTTCAGTTCGCGCAATTGCGATAAGAGCGTGAGCATTACGAACAAGAGAAACAATCTCAAATTCATCGATCCTAGGCATGATGATTAATTCAACACCCATCTCCGTCGCTTTCTTCTTCATATCTTCGGTTTCCCCACCACCGACGTGAACTAAAGTCATTGAACTTGCTTGAGCAACAGTAAGCGCTTCAAAACTTCCTTTCATGAAACAAGCACTACCAATGGTCAAAAGGTACGGTGTGGCTGGTTTACGATCGAAATGTCCCCAAGCCTCCAATTCATCTGTGGTTGGTTCAAGAGGCCATGCATGAGGGTCAATCGCTGGCCAAAGTACGCCTACTCCAGCCGGCCGTTTTTCTCCATCTCTGAATTCTGGTCTTCCAGCAATCCATGACTTTAGTGTCGGCCAATTGTGCGCTGATGCAAGTTTTCGTGCGCTGGTTGGCGTATTTGCTGAAATGATTGTATTTGGCCGATTCCACAACATGCGATGCCACTTTTTGTCCCACCGACGAAGATAGGAAAGAGCGAGATTATTCATCCACATTGGACGTTTGAACGAGCCATCCATATTTCGATGAGAGACGTCATCATAGATTCCTTTGTTTCGCTCAAGAATAAAGGCATAAAGTGGAAGCGAACGAGGTATCAATTCGAGGACTTCTAATCCCCCTACGCTGATGATAACAAAAGCAGCATCGGCTTGTTGAAGTGGTTCTTTTAATGAAGGTAAAAGGCGTTTCCAAGCCTTTCGAGCAGAGCGACCTGAAGCCGCAGTTATCTCTTTGAGTCCCCCACGAGGCTCTTGCCAAGGTTGAGGGGGCGTGATCAACTCGATGTTGAGTTCTCTGCACGTATCGACAAGCAAGTCTGGGGCGTTGAGCGTGACCATTGTGATGTCCCATCGTTTCGCATGTTCGGGTAAAGCAACAATAAGATCGCGTTGACCTCCTCCAAGCAAACCCATGTTGCAATGAAAGATAATCAATCGGGGTAGAGTCACTTCTTCACCCGCCGATATATCTGAAGTAAATCTTCAGTAATTGTTGACCACAGATACGGTTTTGAAGCTTCCTTTCCATTCGCAGACCAATGTGTAATTTGTTTTTCATCTGCCTTGAGAATCGTATCGATTGCTTCGAGCAGAGCATTAACATCTCCTGGAGGAATCGAAAGACCAGCATCCGGTTCAGTCACCAATCGTCCTAAATCGTTGACATCGGACATAACGGTAGGCGCTCCTGCATTCATTGCTTCGAGCAGAACTGTTGGAAGCCCCTCGAATCGTGATGGAAGTAGGACTGCCTTCGCATTCTCAAACAACCATCTCTTTTCACTGTCTTCGACGCGACCAAGTTTGTGAATTGAATCGGGTTGTTCTGCGCTCGCAATACGTTGGTCTAACCAATCATTTAGTTCACCAGACCCTGCAATCGCAAGACGTGCATTCGGTGAGCCACTGGCGCAGTATTTGTCCCAAGCATCCATGAGAACATCCAATCCTTTCTGTTCACTGAGTCGTCCCACGAAGACCATGATTGGATGTTGGTCTGCATCGCTTGGAAGAAGGGCAGGGCGTACAGGATCTTCAGCAACAGGCTCGAAGCCATTTGGTAAGATATCGATAGGATCCCTGACACCGCGTTGCTTGAGATGATTCGCATAATATGGAGTCAATGCGATACGTGCATCCGAAGTATTGAGCGTGCGTCTTCCTTGCATAACCCATCGAATTGCTTTGAAGGATTTAGCAAGGATGCCTGTTTTGATGTAATCATTGTGGAATGTTGTAACGACAGGTATCTTGAGTTTCTTTGCACGCTTCAATGAGCGTCGAATGAGAATGGGGAGGATATCATGGAGATGAACGACATCAAAGTCCATGTTTAATTTCTTAATTGCGACAACTGGATCAATTCCTGCGAGAACCATCTTCGGAGGCAATCGAATGACTTCGACACCGTCTCGGACGAATTGTTTTTCATCATGTTCGGGCAAATCGGCACACCAAACGGTCGCTTTATGCCCTCTTTTTACAAGTTGGCGAGCAATGTGCTCAACATGTTGATTTCCCCCTCCAAGGTGAGGCCAGTACCAGACGTGAACGAGCAGAACGTTCAGAGAAGCGTCCGCATCTGAAGGTTCCATGAAGTAAAATGGCATGTTACTGATACATTAGCCAATCCCTTTCTTGCCGCAACAGAGGACTGTATTGAACCCTAAGCGGAGTTTTCAATACTCTCGACCGCTAGTGCGGACCATGCGAGTCTTGACCCTGCTCATCACGGTCGTTTTGCTCGCCGTTCCAGGATGCACATACCTTGAGGATTCAACCGAGGATGAGGCAGACGAGGTCACTGAAGTCCAATCGATGAAGCAAGGTTGCACAGACCCAGAGGCAGAGAATTACAATGCTGAAGCGGAAGAAGACGATGGCTCATGCATCTATCCAGAACCAGAACCAATTCTAGGATGCACCGATCCCGACGCAGATAATTATGACGAAACAGCAGATCAAGATGATGGAACTTGCGAATACATCGAAACCATTCCATGCAACGGTATGGTCTTGCTTTGCCATCGAACCTACGATCAAGTGACATTTCCAGAGACACACAATTCATTTTCAACCCATGAGGATAACATCTACTATCCAGCAAGCAACCACCTAACAGGCTTTCAAGCGCAATGGAATGCTGGAATGCGGGCATTCATGCTCGATACACACTATTTGACCACTGCAGACAAGAGTGAATCAAACGTACGATTCTGCCATGGAAATTCAAACGAAGCGTTCAGTCCGTGTACCTATGGGGCAGTTGACCCACTTAATTGGTTAAGTAAATTGGAGACTGAGATGGACGATGAAGATCGAGATATTGTCACTCTACTCATCGAAAATTATGTCGAACCAGATCATCTGAAGAAGGTGTTTGATGATGCTGGCTTGGCCGATATGATGTATGTTCATGACATGAATACAGAGTGGCCTACGCTGATTGAACTGATCAATATGGACAAGAGATTGGTTGTTTTTTGGGAACAATCTGGTGATTCAGATCACCCATACTTTCACGACTTCCTTGAATTTGGCTGGACCACTGATTATGCAAATGACGATACAGAATCAATGGATTGCGATCCCCACCGTGGCGATTCAAATCAGCCTGTTTATCACATGAATAATTGGTTGAAGAATCAAGCAGGTCTGTCAGATTCACAGCGAGCTGCAGAAGCAAATGATGTTGATTTCATGGTCGAGAGGGCCATTGAGTGCATCGAACAACACGGGAAGCGTCCAACCTTCATCGCTGTAGATTGGTGGGAAGAAGGCGATGTTGTTGAAGCAGCCAGGCTTGTCAATATGATTGAAGATTAGTTGTCATCTTGGACGTCCATAAACCGAAGTGGACTTGCTAATGTCGTTACACCATTCTGGTTGAGTAATGCGCCTCTTGCTTCGCTTTGAGCATCTGCAAGTGCTTCTGAAACAGTATTGATCGGAGCACACGGAATGCCTGCGAGCATTGCTTCCAAATCGTTTCGATTATGGTTCTGAATCCACTCTTGGATTTTCGTTTCAATCTCTTCGCGATGTTCGATACGTCCAGCATTACTTGACCACTCAGTTCGTGCTTCCATTTCTGAAATTGAACAGAATTTCTCCCACTGTGCATCAGAGCCAACAGCCACGACGAACCATCCATCATTTGCCTCAAAGGCTCGATAAGGAACGAGGTTTGGATGGGCTGAACCCATTCGATTTGGATCAGTACCGCTTGCTAGAACGTTTTGAGCTTGATTCGCAAGAGATGCGACTGCACAGTCCCAGAGGCTTACATCGATATGTCGGATTCTTCCAGTTCTTTCCTTATCCAATAATGCTGCGAGAATGGCGTTCCCTGCATACAATCCAGTGATGATATCAATCCATGCGACTCCGACCTTCACAGGTGCACCGTCTGCTTCACCAGTAATGCTCATGATTCCGCTTCTCGCTTGTAATGCCAAGTCATATCCAGGTTCATCTCGTCTTGGCCCAGTTGCTCCATAGCCAGAAATTGAACAAACAATTGTTTTTTTGGGAATTGTTCCGATCAGACGCTCGAGGGTTCCAGGTTTGAAATTCTCAAGAACGACATCAGCGTTTTCAACCATTTCGATCAACCGCTGCCTCTCTTCTTTCAAGTTCATTTGAATGATGGTTTTTCCTCGATTGCAGCAAAGAAAGTATGCAGCAACTCGTTCACCATCGAAATCGGTTGTGAATGGGGGGCCCCAGCCACGCGTATCATCGCCCCAAGGTGCTTCGATTTTAGTGACGTTTGCTCCAAGGTCAGAGAGCATCTGTGCTGTGTATGGTCCTGCGAGAATACGCGAGAGGTCGAGAACGTTGATGCCATCTAAGATTCCGCTCATGACAAGGCGAGACATCCGAAAGTGTTGAACCCAACCCTATGGCTTTGTGACCATGAGCGAGTTGAGAAACCCACGGAATCGTCCGTGGTGGGGCTTGCTTATTTTTGGGATTCTTCTCCATCTCTCATCGATGGCAGTAAGCGATTATGGCCTTGATACGCATCTCCATCTTGCAGCTCTTGAGTCCAATGATGATGGCACTCCAAATTTGGAATGGGGAGACGTTCGTCCTCAAGATCCACTTGCAAGCAATCCCGATGATACGAAAGTATTGGAACGCGGATGGTGGCAGATTCTCGATATGTATCCAGATTCAATGCTCCCTCTTGCTGCGTTTTTGCCGATGATGGCCTTGATTGGTATTGGGCTGTGGCTCGGTAATGGAAAACCACATTTCGCAGCATTACTTTCTCTCCATCCATCGTTCATTTTTGCTACAGGACGTTTGTATCCTGAATCCACAGTTGCGCTCGCAGTAGCAGGCGTAGCAGTCGCATCAGTGAAAATGCTGGAGGAAGAAGGAATATCTCTTGTCAAATGGGTTCTTCTTGCCATCGCTAGCGTTCATACGCTGGTCTTGACAAAAGGCCTCTCCAGTAACGTTGGATGGGTTTTATTGGTTCTTGTCTTTAGTTGGATTCTCCTCGATCGATTCCTTCCAACCTTCCAGAACTATTCTCGTAATCCATTGCGATCATTATCGATAGGGGTTCCGCTCTCAATAGCAGCAATGGTTGGTCTTTCGTTTGTTCAAGGAGGCTCATTTGAGGCTATGCAAACAAACCCAATACAATGGATGTTTGCGCTTATCGTTGCCTTTGGAGATGGTGTAGGGCTGTATCTCTTGTTGGGATTCGCTATCTGGCCTTTCCTTCTCCCTACGCTCCTTAGCATTCGTGGCTCACGAGATTCTCAAACAACATTCCTCACAGTCTTTGTTGTCAGTGGAATGGTTATCATGACGATGTGGATTGCTTCGTTATGGGTCTATGAGGCAATGCGCTGGGATGTTCCTCTGTGGAAGAACATGATTTCAATGGGTAACAATGGACGTTATCTCACTGCCCTCAGCATCCCTGTTTTGATGTTGGTGAATCACTTTTTCAATCATCGAGAATCGTACGAGTTAGCTCCAATCCGCAAACCAATGTTCATCGCAATTCTTCTTGTTCTCCCACTGTCAATGCTTGCAGGGTTGCACGGCCAAACAATGTGGACGGATGATGCTGGTGAAATCGTATCTGTGGAAATTCAAGACGGTGAGGATTTCCTCTACATCGATGATGAATCATTAGCAATGCACTGGTTGTATACGTTTAGATTGGAAATTGATCCAGATAGCGATAGGAACATCACTGGTCACTGGCGTTCTCCAGACAGCAATTGGGAAATTGAACTCGAAGGACAACAAATGGTTCAGCGTGGGAGTCTTGACGATGTGGAATTCATTATCATCGCTCCTAATATCGATGTGAGTCCTCCTTCTGGCTGGAAATTAATCAGCTCTGATGAGGCTCCGTTCCTCAATGGAGGGGGCGAATGGAAGGTCTTTCAAGCACCAGTAAATGTATCTTAAGACCAGCGAGGGGTTCAAGACATGGCTCCGCGAGGACCTTACGAGGGGAACATGGTGCGACGTGCCGGCGCTCACAACGCTTTACCAGACGAAGATCCTATTCAGAGTCGTGAATGGGAACAATCGGTGGAGCAAGTCATCGAACAGCAAGGCACACAACGTGCTGAACGATTGTTGCATACTGCCATCGCTGCTGGAAAGGAGGGCGGCGTAGACATTGATACAACAACAACACCCTATCTCAACACAATTTCAGCAGAAATGCAAGGAGCATATCCAGGCGATGTTGAAATGGAAAAGCGCCTTCACACAATCAATCGTTGGAATGCAATGATGTTGGTCACTCGAGCCAACAAATATTTTGACGGAATTGGGGGACACATCTCCACGTACGCTTCAGTATCCCATCTCTGGGAGATTGGGCTCAACCATTTCTTCAGAGGAAAAGATGGCGATGGCTGGGGCGATCACGTCTACTGGCAAGGTCACGCTTCACCGGGTATCTATGCTCGAGCATGGCTTGAAGGTCGCCTTACAGATGAAAACATGGAGAATTTCAGACAAGAAGTTGAAGGTGTGGGATTGTCATCCTATCCGCATCCAAGATTGATGCCAGAATTCTGGGAATACCCATCAGTTTCGATGGGCCTTGGTGCTATGACTGCAATCCATCAGGCGCGTTTCAACCGTTATCTTCACCACCGTGGTCTTGCTGATACAACACTTTCTCGAGTATGGTACACGATGGGCGATGGCGAATCCGATGAACCGGAGTCTTTGTCTGAACTTGCCTTAGCAGGTCGAGAAGGACTCGATAACATTGTTATGACCATGAATTGCAATCTACAACGTCTGGACGGACCTGTTCGAGGCAACTCAAAGATTGTTCAAGAACTGGAAGGTCGTTTCCGTGGTGCTGGCTGGAACGTCATCAAAATCCTCTGGGGCTCTTCATGGGACCCATTGTTCGCAAACGATACCAAAGGTCTTCTCGCACAGCGACTAGCAAACCTCGTCGATGGTGATGAGCAACGTCTCTTTACGGCTGAAGGGGCAATTATCCGTAAGGAATTATTTGCTGGTGATGAGTTAACTGCAATGGTTTCCGATTACTCTGATGCCGATCTTGAAGCGCTAACTGAGGATCTTGGGGGACATGATTTCGCTAAGATTCATGCTGCTTATGCAGCTGCATGTGCTCACAAAGGTCAACCAACTGTTGTTCTTGCTCGTACCATTAAGGGATACGGGCTTGGTCCTGCTTTCGCAGGAAGAAACACAACACATCAGAGAAAGAAGGCAGATGAGAAAGATTTACGCTTGATTCGAGATGCTATGGGTCTTGATTTCACTGATGAACAGTTGGAGAACTTACCATTCATTCGACCGGAAGATGTCCCTGAAGTAGCGGCATATGCAAAGAAGCGACGTGTTGCAATGGGCGGGCCTTGTCCTGAACGCCGTTCACCTAAGTTTGGACTTACTCTTCCCGAAGATTCAGTCTATGCTGATTTTGATGAGGGTACGAAAGGAAGCAGCCAAGTATCCACTACAATGGTCTTTGTTCGATTGATGCGCAGTCTCATGAAAACCAAGGGCTTTGGGGAACGTGTCGTACCACTGATTCCAGATGAAGCGAGAACATTCGGTATGGATCCATTATTCGCAGAATTTGGAATTTATCATCCTGAAGGACAATTGTACAAGCCAGTCGATCACAAAGTGTTGATGAAATACAAAGAATCTGCTAAGGGGCAAATCCTAGAAGAAGGAATTAATGAAGCAGGGGCTTTATCTTCATTCATTGCAGCAGCAACTTCGTATTCCTCTCAAGGCAGTCCAACGATTCCATTCTACATCTTTTATTCCATGTTTGGATTCCAACGTGTTGCTGATTTGATTTGGTCCGCTGCAGATTCACGTGCAAGAGGATTCCTTGTTGGTGCAACATCAGGACGTACAACACTCAATGGGGAAGGCCTCCAACATCAAGATGGTCACTCACTGCTCATGGCACATACCAATCCTGCCGTTCGTGCCTATGATCCAGCATTTGCGTTCGAACTTTCAACCATCATCAAACGTGGTATTGTCGAAATGTCGGATGAAGATGTGGATGTAATGTATTATCTTGCAGTTTACAATGAGAACTATCCAATGCCACCTAAGCCAGAAGGTTGTGAAGAAGGCATCATCAAGGGATTGTACCGTCTTCGTGCAGCACCAAAGGGCGATGGTCCAATGGTTCGCCTGATGGCATCTGGTCCAATCATGCTCCAAGTTCTTGATGCAGTTGAAAAGTTAGAAGCCGTTGGCGTTCGAGCTGAGATTTGGTCTGCTACTTCCTACGGAGAATTACGTCGTGATGGGATGGATGCTTCTCGATGGAATCGTCTCCACCCAGGAGAAGAAATGAAAATGAGTTGGGTTGAAACTCAATTTGGAGAAGGAAATTCACCAATCATTGCAGTTTCTGACAATGTCGCTGCAGTACCTGAAATGATTCGAGAATGGGTTCATGCACCGTACACAGTTCTTGGAACTGATGGATTTGGCCGCTCAGATACACGAACAGCACTTCGTCGCTTCTTCGAAATCGATGGTGAATCAGTCGCACTCGCAGCACTTTCTTCCCTTGTTCGAGCAGGATCGATTGAAGCATCTGTTTACGATGAGGCAATGAAATCCTTCGGCGTTTCAGCAGATAGAACGGATATCACAAGTCTTTGATCGGTGGAGACCAGCGCCCATTTACTCTTGCATGGTCAAGAATATGCCAGTATATCGTAGCGATTTCATGCCTTGAATCTTCAACACAATGGAGTTCATCAATTCCAAGAGGGTTGCCAAGTCCTTTCCATGCTTGACGAGCATTCCATCTCAAGCCCAAGATATGTTGGGCTGGTCCACAAGTGGGTAAGGAAAAACGTGTTTTCCATTTCCGCTCAAGGATTCCACTCGATTCCATTGATTCAACGACTTTCTTCACACTAGGGCTTGCCTTTCTTCGAACAAGCCAGCTCGGATTGACAGATGTATCAACAGTGTATTTTTGCTGCGAGAGAATGGAAGCCATCCAATCAGAAATGTAACCTGCTGGAGCACGGAACCACGGACGAAATGAATCAGGGAAGTGATGTTTGAGAATGGATGTGGCTTGTTGTAAGTCCTCTGAGAAACGTTCCGAATCTTCCGGCCACGCTGACCAACTTCGATGCGTAAGCCCATGGCATCCAATGGTGATTCGACCTCCAAATGTTGTCTCAAGATCTTGTATTGTTGAAACAAATTCCATGTTATTGCATTGGTCTGCTATGATAAATAGTGTAACTGCGACCTCGTTTGATTCCATCCATTGTCTGAACTGATGAAATCCATCCTTCAGGTGTGAAGAATAATCTGGTAACGTTTCCTTTGCCTTTGAACGAGTCGGGTGCCCTTGGTGTGTAGGGACGTGTCGCAGGTCATCGGTATCAACCGTACACCAGGTTCGCAAGAATCCTCACGCCCTGGGCAAATCAATAACATGGATTCGATGTGGGACAGTTTTTCCATTGAGTTCGATTCCAATGAATTCCTCAATAAGGTGTCCATCCCATCGATTGCAAATACGTTCAGCTGTGATCAATCCAGCGGTATTTCTCGGATGTACTGTGATCTCAATCCTGTATGTTTCTCCACGCGAATTTAGCCACCCAAGAACCGAATCAACTGCGGATGAAGCGATTCCTTTCTGACGGAATCCTTTGCGAACCCAATAGCCTAAATTGTAATGAGAATGAATCAGTTGCATTTCATCACCTAACCCAATCAGCCCAATGAAGGCGTTTGAACCATCATGTATCGACCAGAAATGCACACGGTCTGCGTTGGAAAGATGTTCCAAATCGTGGAGCATATCGGAAAGTTGGCGTGTAATATCTCGATCATTCCGCAACCAAGGAAGTGCCGCCTTTGCAGACTCAGGATCTTCAACATAAGCCTCCATAACCGAAGTAAGGATGGCCTTTGAAACAGGTCTTAGGGTAAACTCACCTTGTACATCAAGGAGTTCAGGAGTTCTTGCCATCGTGATACCTCAAGCCGATAAGTGTGCGATTGCAGTGTTAACACGTTCATCACCAGGGTGGACGCGTCGAGCCATTTCAAGCATCCAATTGAGATGTTCAGTACGTCCGGCTTGTTGTAGAACGAGGCCAATATGATACAGCAACGATACATCATCTCCTAAGTGTGGCCCTAGAGCGTCGATTTGAGCCTCCGCTTCTTGAACACGACCCGATTTGACAAGGGTGAGCGACTCGACAACGATGCGATGGACATCTCGGTGATCGTAAGGGGCTGCGGCAGGCCATGGCCAAATTCTGTGGCCAAGTTGAGGCTCTGGAGTTACAACATCCTCTTCAGTTGGCTCTTCAATAGAAGATTCAACGAGGTCATCGTCAGGAAGGGAAGGGACGCTTTCATCTTCACTTGGCAAGTCAGGAGTTTGCTCAATTTCAGAAACCTCCTCTTCAGGAAGTTCTGGAAGTACGCTTTCATCCTCACTTGGCAAGTCAGGAGTTTGCTCAATTTCAGAAACCTCCTCTTCAGGAAGTTCTGGCACGAAATCATCTTCGACCAAAGGCAGTTCTGGTATGGCAGATTCCTCTTCTTCATCCATATCGGGTAAATCAGGAACCATGCCTGGCTCTGGGCCAACAGTTCCACTGAAATCGACTTCTGCTTCTTCACCAGATGTTTCTGAGAACAATTGGCCTTGTCCAGTATGAACTGGCTCTTCCACTTCATCGAGTGGATTTGATTCAGGGACAATAAATCGTTCTTCGATTTCTGGAGCATCTTCGGCGGATAATTCCACTTCTTCTGCCTTTTCAAATTCAACAGTTTCAGAAAGCGTTGGGCCTTCACTTTCGATAAAGGAAAAATCCTCTGAGCCCGCAGCATCATCGTATTGATCGATATCAACAGTGACATCTTCGAGAGCAAGAACAGCCTCTACAGAGTATTCCTCTTCCTCCTCCTCATCATCATCCATGAGCGTGCTTAGAAGATCGTTCTTGACAGACGTTTCAACAGGGTTGTGTTGGTCACGTGCTGGTTTATTCAAATCGTAGTAGCATTGGACGCACGTCGTAGCATCCATCGCATTTGAAACGCCACAGAATGGGCAGGAATTTTCATCCTCCTCATTCTTGTCTTTACGCTTCCAAAACATACTCTCGCCCTACTTTCACGGTAGGCACTTGTGGTTTAAGCATCACCATCCCGCGACCGAGGTTTGCTTCATTCGCCATAGGATGAAATGCATTCACGGGTTGGAACTCACATGGGCGAAAAGGGGAGGGTTCGTAGAATGAACAGCGCTCATGCAGATATTGAACTCGATATCGATGGGGAAGAAGAAGGAATCTGGCGCCGAGGCCAGGATCATTTCCACCATTTTTCCAAACTACTTGAACAAGAATTAGAACAGGAAACTAAGTCGGTTCAGGAGCGCTGGTCAAAGTGGTCCCATCATCGATTACAGGCTTCTGGCCTAGCATTAATCGGAATGAAAGGAAGGCCTAATGGTACACTGTTTGGTGACTTTATTCTCACTTTTGAACGGCCAGATCGCCAGCATATTGGCCAGCACCGTTTCACACATGGAGACATTGTTGTTCTTAGCCGCACCAAGCCAATTGGTGAGAAAACCATTGAAGGAATTGTTCTCGAACGTGGACCAACCCGCCTCAAAATAGTCGTCGCTCAACGACCAAAAGACCTCAAGAAAGGAACATGGAGACTTGACCGTGGTGCAAATCGCGTTGCTCATGATAGAATGCAAGAAGCTCTCGAGATGTTCCATTCCATCGAAGGTGATAGGGGAACGATACTCAGAGACCTCCTACTTGGACAAGTCCATGATCCAGAGGAGAGCGCATCATCCCCGCCAAAAATCTCAGGGAAATTTCAGCGGGTTGAACCGGGTGACGTTTTGCTAAATCCATCCCAAAAAGAGGCGATGGATGCAGCATTGAAGAGAAAGGTAACCATCATCCAAGGACCGCCTGGAACTGGTAAGACGCACACTGCAGTAGCCACACTGGCTCAACTTGCTCGGGAAGGGAGAGGTCCAATTCTTGCAACAGCAGAATCGAACGTTGCTGTCGATAATCTTCTCGAAGGATTACTTGAGGCCGGCATTCGGGCAGTGAGGACAGGACGACCTGTTAAGGTCAGAGAATCATTACGTGAAGCAACACTCGATGCTCAACTCGAACAACATCCTAAGCAAGACGAAATTGCAATCATTCGAGAAGAAACGGATGAGGTACAGCGAGCATTATCAAAACTCAAAGGCCGAGAAAAAGGCCTTGCTCACAGAGACATTCAGTACAACCGAAAAGAAATTCGCCGTCTTGAGAAAGAAATGATTGCTTCAGTACTCGATAATGCGCAGGTCATTTGTTCGACAAATATCGGTACTGGCCATCGAGTTTTGGATCACCGTCGTTTCCCTATCGTTCTTATGGATGAGGCCACTCAAGCGATTGAGCCAAGTTCAATGGTTCCTATTTCTAAGGGATGCAGACAACTTATCTTGGTTGGTGATCATCGTCAACTTCCACCAACTGTCATTTCGAATGATGCTCAGGAAGGTGGCTTAGGACGATCTCTTTTCGAGCGATTAATCGATGTTGGAATCAAGTCCCATATGCTCACAGTCCAATATCGAATGCACCCAGTCCTTCGAGAATTTCCAAGTGCTCGATTCTATGAGGATAAGCTTGAGGATGGTTGTTCAGCAGAAGAACGCCCTGCCCCAGCCGGTGTGTTATGGCCAGATTGGGATCACCCCTTCGCATTCATTCCAATCACAGGTTCCGAAATCGAAGAAGAGGAAGGAGGCAGTAGAAGCAATCCTGCTGAAGCAGCACGCATCTATGGTCTGGTTCAGGAATTATTGGTTCCCGGTGATATCACTCCTGGCCAAATCGGTATCATCACTCCGTATAGCGGACAAGTGCGAGCACTTTGCGATATTTTCGATTCGAATAAAGAACGTGAACAAGGTCAACGTTATGCGGGACTAGAAATCAACAGCGTCGATGGTTATCAAGGGCGAGAGAAGGAAGTCATCATCTTCTCCGCCGTTCGTTCTAACCCTGATGGAATCGTTGGATTTCTGAGCGATCGCCGTCGATTAAATGTCGCAATTACACGAGCAAAACGCGGATTAATCGTTTTAGGAGACCCCCAAACGCTTCGCTTTGATCCAACATGGCGTTCTTGGCTTGACTGGGCAGATGAGCGGGGGCTTTTTGCCTGGCATTTGGTCAATGACTGATACGCAAGTTCAACAATAAACAGAGAATGGCAACATCATGGCGGACAGCCCAGTCACTGTATACCAAGGCGGCACACTTGCCCAGCAAGTCCTGTCAAGTGCTCCGGAAGGCATGCTCATCGCCCCTGTATGGAGGAGAGTTACTGCGTTTGCGCTCGATGTGGTTGCAGTATCACTTGTCCTCCACATGCTGAGTCGGTTTACATTCCTTGAAGTTCTTATCAGTTGGTCCTATCTCCAAGAGGATGCGCGTTATGCGCTCACATTTGCAATGACATGGGTTATTTTCTTCACATCACTTTGGATGTACTGGAAATATACTGGTCGGGCCTATGGGCGTTCACTTGGACAACGGGCTCTTAGAATTGCAATTGTCCATGACAATGGGACATTACTGGAACTTCATCACTTCGGTCCACGTGCTTTCGATAAACTACGCTACATGATTCCAATCATCGGCGTCATTTGGTTTGGGATGAGAGACATTCTACGTGCTCGTTCAAAATCTGCAGAGTATCGTACTTCAGTCGATGTGAACAATCACACAGTTGCTGCAGTTGACTGGTCTCTACCGAGCGATACGCGCTTGAATTTAAAGTGAAGAACAGTGTACGATGGATAGGTGGGCGCTATGACTGATGAGCATATTGTAACTGCGGGTTCATTGACAGCATTCCTTCAATCGGTTCGAATGGAGATCGATGATAACGATGAAGACATCGTCGAAGTTTCCATTGAATTGACCAATGAGTCGGCAATACCCGTAGGCGGTCTTGAGGCGACAATTAAGACAAGCACAGGAACGACAATTGAGCCAGTAAGTGGCGTGACATCCATTGGACCAGGTCTAACTCGTTCCTTCTCGTTCGCCTTCAAGCTGAGTGATGGAAACTGGTCTTTCTCACTCAATGGGCAAGGGAAAACGCTGTCTCTTGGCCCATATGATGTAGACTTCGAATTTCAAAAAGCTACAGGAAGGAAACCTGGGAATGCGATTGGATCAAGCCTTTTCACAGGAGCCTTCGATAACCATCTTGATGACTTTGGAAACGTCCAAGAAAGAGAACTCATCAATCCGAATGAGGTTCAAATGAGTACCTTCTTCGGTGAAAATTCAGAAGGAGGTTCAACAAAAATCAGTTCGTTTGCAAATGTTGAGGAAGATGGTCCAAGAACACCTCCGTGGGAGAAATCCAAAACAGAAGCCTCTGCCTCAGACACACTTCTTTCTGCCCCTCTTTCCGCACCTCTTACAGCTCCCGTTTCACCCCCACCTGTTCAGGAAGAAAAACCTGCAATCGATCTACTCACATTAGCGCCGAAGGTTGCACAAGACACACCTCCAGCAGAACCCGTAGAAACAACGGCTTTGACGCCACCACCTACACCTGCAGCAACGGCACCAACTCCACCTCCTACACCTCCAGCCGCAGCACCTGTTGTCACAGAAAGTACGCCTCCTACGCCTCCGGCGGGTCCTCCAAGCGGCCCACCTAGCGGTCCTCCAAGCGGTCCTCCATCAGGTCCTCCAAGCGGTCCACCATCAGGTCCACCATCAGGTCCTCCAAGCGGTCCACCAACAGGTCCACCAACAGGTCCTCCAAGCGGCCCACCTAGCGGTCCTCCATCAGGTCCACCTAGCGGTCCACCATCGGGTCCTCCAAGCGGTCCACCATCCAAACGAAATGAGATTTGAGGTGCTTCTATGACCGAAGGTTTTGCAATGGAACTTTGTGGAAATCAAGCCTCGTGGCAGATTGTTCCAGATGGTATTGATTCGATTGATTTGGATGCTGTGGGTTCGAAGATAACAGCTGCCGGGTTTGAAGCCGGTGTTCAATCAAGAATGGTCTGGACCTTTACAGGTTCAGCCGACCTTACTCTCTATCCAAGTGGAAAACTCTTGGTGAAAACCGCAGATAAGAATGTAGCAGAAGAAATCGCTCGTCTTCATTGTTCAGAATGGACACGCTGAGGTGATTAGGTGACGCTCTCAGAGGCGCAGATTTCCTACATACAAGCAGGCGGAATTATTGCTTACCCAACCTCAACACTACCTGGTTTGGGTTGCATGCCTACTTCCGAAGGATTAGATCGTCTCTTTGAATTAAAATCAAGATCTTCAGACAAACCCGTTTCACTCGGAGTCGCCTCACTCGACCAAGTTCGGCATATGGTTGAAATCCATCCAGAGATTGAAGCGTTTTTATCTGAATTTCCTCGTGGTAGCCTTTCAGTGATATACCCAAGTAAACATATCCTTGATGCTCGAATAGGTGGACATTCTGTTGCAATACGAGTTTTTGATCATCCGATTGCTCGACAATTAGCTGAAATGGTTGGTCCAATAACAGCTACAAGTGCAAATGAAGCCGGAGAAGAGCCAGCACTTACGGTTCGAGACGCTGCTAAAGAATTAGGACTCAAAGAAATCGCAATTCTTGATGGTAATCGAGTCACGGGGCCGGGAAGTACCTTTGTTAAATTTGATTTTAACAGCACTGATTCGTTGGTAACTGTTATCAGAGAGGGCGTGGTACCTACGCGTGACGTGGTCACTTGGTGGAAGAATCGACGCTAAAGTATTGGAAAGATGCAGGGCATGTAGCTCGCAGAACACTCGAAGCGATGAAGCTTGAATTGACGCCTGGAAAGACCTTCCACGAAGTCATTGAATCAGCAGAACGCTACATTCATCGTCATGGCGGAAAACCTGCTTTTCCTGGAACAATTGCTGTGAATGATCTTGCTGCACACTTCACAACAGAACACAATGTCAGTCCAGTTGAAGGCTGGGAAGGTGAAATGGTTCTGCAAAAAGGAGACTGCGTTAAAATTGATTTCGGAGTTCACATTAAAGGCCACATTGCTGACAATGCACTAACGTTTGAAATCGGTAACGGTAACGAGCACACTGAACAAATCAAGGCTGCAAAAGAGGCGAGAGATGCAGCAATCGAGATGCTCCATCCAGGTACACCGTGGTATAAGGTAGGTCAAGCTGCTGCGCAACCATCTCTAGATGCAGGATTCCAACCAATCCGAAATCTATGCGGTCACCAACTCAAGCCCTGGGAACTCCATGCTGGTGTTTCAGTGCCATCATATGCTTGCGGACCGGACAACCAGGGATTCAGAGGCGTTGTCGAGGAGGGCGGGATTTATGCAATTGAACCGTTCAACACAACAGGTTCCTCTGGAATGATCAAGAATCTTGGAACTCCAAGTTCATCCAACATTTATCGTATTACTGGATTAACCACATCCAGAAAGGCTCGTGCTAAGGGGCAACTCAAGCCATTAGGGGCTCAAATGGCACGTAATCTCGAAGAACGATACTCCACCTTGCCATTTGCTGAACGTTGGGCATACCCAATGCTGGAGAAACCCTTCCCAGAGGCAGATGAAGAATCACGTCAAAGCAAGTGGCGTGCCTTAGTAAAGAAACTCATTAGCATCCGTTTCTTAGAGACATACCATGTCTTGGGTTGCAAAGATGGCGGTAACATATGCCAATTTGAGCATACAGTACTCGTCACCGATGGCGGTCCCGAGATCCTTACTGTAGAGTAGAGCGATTTCAACCAGAATATCAACTCTGACAACTAATATAAAGGCGAAGTGCATAGTCTCTACTGAACAGGGCTGTAAAGTTCTCGTTGAGTGCATCCCATCCCCTCTCCGTAAGCTCTCACCCTGTTCACCTCTTTTTTGTTACAATTCAGTGTAAACGCTGTGTTATTTACAAACGGATTGTACTACTCGCAACGGCTGTTATATTTTTATTTGTTAAAATAAATTAAGGCGCAGTATCGCGAACAAAGCCAGAGAAACCATTCATCAACCCCGATGTCTTTAAATAGCATCTTGATGGTGGGTAGGATACGCCCGATACGGGTTATGGAGGACAAAAATATGAAAAACGAAAACCAAAATGAAGAAGCAGTCAGCCCTGTTATCGCAACCATTCTTATGGTCGCAATCACAGTTGTACTGGCAGGTGTTCTGTACGTCTGGGCATCCCAGCTTGCAGAAGGCAACACAGACGGCGATTTCTCGATGTATGACTTTACAGTCAACGACGCGGGAACAGCCCTCTCCTCAGGAACTGGAGAAGCTATCGTCTACGTGTCCCTCGACGCTGGTGACGATCTGTCTTGGTCAACTGTCATTGTACAGATGAAGGCTGAAGGCGGCGTCTACGTCGAATGCACCAACCCTGACAAGACATCAGCTGCTGGCTGTGCTGTTACAGACAACGACGACGGCAAGTGGGCCTTCGGCGAAGAAGTAACAATCAGTGAAGGATCCGACGACCTTTGTGATGGAACAGGAACCTGTGACATCCAAGTCAAGATTCTTGACCGTTCAACAAACAAGCTCATTTACGAGTCAAACGTAATGAGCGTTTGAGAGAGATGTTGTTTTAATTCAAAACTCTGGCGGAGAAAATAAGATTAGTTCTAATTATATCCATTTGGTGGAGATTTTTGAATTTCCCGAATGTTTGTCTTTGACTTTTATCAAGAATTTGGAAACCTTCAGTTTCTTCCTCGATCTCCCAAATACTCAAGAGCACTGCGAATTGATATTCTTTTGGCCAATCCATCCCAAAAACCGAATTAAAAGCCATGTGTAAGAATTCATTCGCTTCTGTGAGCTCATCTCCAGCCAATTGCTTTAAATCGCGTTTCATGAGCAGAAGTGTCGACTTCCCTTTGTTTGTTTTATCAATGATTTCATTGGTCAAGAATGATTCTGAAAGCAGAACAAGACCAGTGTCGTCATCAACAGTCAGGATATCCACTTCTTCGTCAAACAACTCGAAAGTTTCTTCATCATTCGTATCATCTTCTTGAATTTCATTACTTTCTGCTACCGTCAATATTGGAGCCGGAAGTTCTAATTCAGATACCACCACTAATTCACTCTCCAATTCATCAAATCTCTCTAGTGAGGCCCTTTTTTGTGAGTCATTGGTGGAAAAAGAACCCCAAAGAGAATTATATTTGTCATTAGAATGAATGAGTTTAGTTAACCATTTCGAAGCAGGTTTACTCAACTTTGTTAATTGTTTGGAGGTTTCAATAGATGGGCCAATGAATGAATCATCTTTTTTCCTAATTTTATGAGATGACAAAGATTTCCTTCTAAGATGGAGAATGTTGTCTAACATATCAGAATCATTTTTGCTCAGAGACTTTGAGATAAAGGATGGGGTCGAGAATTTGCTGGAACTATTCATTTCCATAATTTTACATTTCCAATTAAGATCCATCAGGTCTTCCCGAGTTAGTTTATTGATGCATTTAGTGAAGAACGTTCCAAAATCCATTGAATTAATTCGTTCACAGTTTTTGTAGTTGGGATGGAACGAATAATTCACAATAACTCTTTCAAACAATTCAGTCTCAAACTTCTTATCGAAGAACAGCATTTTGAAAATCGTGGACTTAAGCCTTGTTTCGGGGCCTATATCCTTTACACTAATTGGATGGCCAGCATACGACATATGGCTGCTGATTAATGCTGCACAACCCTGAACTATTTCTTGGCCATCTCTCTTACAGTGATCACCCTGGATCTTCTCTAAAAGTTGTTTCATTGCTTCTTCGTTCTTATATTGAAGGGCGATTTCATACTCAACCAAAATTGAGAGCGATATGAGTTTTTGGATAATCCGTGAACTTATCATTGAGAATCGGTCCGTGAAGGTGAGGTGTTTATTCCTCAATAAAGTGGATGCTATGATGGCTGGATTGTTCTCAATTTTGTTTTTGAACCTTGGAAATTTATCAATCGTATCGGACACTGTTTCGTCACTAGAATTTATCAGCATTTTCAGAATGTCCGAATCCTTTCCGAAAGTACGAACAATCTCGATTTCTATATCCTGTTGGATCTCTTTAGAAAGATTTCTGTTGACAACTGATTTCAACAACTTATCCATACCCTCTCGATCCTTATTTTGTTTGAAAATTTCAAGATGCTCGAATACAATTTCCTTTGAATCAACTGGTTTTGATAAGATTTGCTCCTCTATCCTTTCGTCAATAATCTGCAACCAGTAGGCTGAGTTCGATGCTGATTTAGCTATCTCTTTCGCCCAGCCGTATTGAAGTTCGGTAAATCTCGGCTTCAATTTCCTAAATTCGCTTGGAAAGAATTTGTCAACATCATTTCCACTCAAAAGGGCGAGTTTAATCCCCGGTCCCTTGTTTGTCTTGTTCTTGTAAAGTTTTTTGAACTCTTTCTCGGCTTCATCAACCCGATCAATCAATAACAACAATTCAATTTTTTTGGTTCCGTCATGGTTTCCAAATTGCCTTAAACACTTGCTTACGAGGCTATTTTCATTTGCCTTGAAATAATATTGTGCTGCTTCCTTGAAGTTTCCTAGGTCATAGAAATCATCACCTTTGAATTTATTCTTGGCCTTTTCAGGGAGTATATCATATGCATGAATGCGTATAGATACTTTGACATCATTTCGTTGTTCATCAGATGAGGCTTCAATCGCCTCAGTAGAATATTCGGCGATTTGTTCTTGTGCTCTCGTATTGAAATTACCAGTCTCCTTCTCTGAATTTCCTGATTCGACCGCTTTCCCCCATTCTATGACTGCTTGAGGGTAATTGTCTTCCTCTAAACATGCTTCTCCCTTGTAGAAATAATATTCATGCATCATGTCTATCTGGCGATAAGTACCTGATGCGGCAGATAAGTTTCCATTACCGACTAAATATTCTGCTCGATTTAGGTAATGGTCTCTATCCATTTTTGTACTGCCAAAAATCTGAATTTTGTCATCGGATTCAAAGTTGCAAAATTCCTTTTCATCGAAAGCGTGGTGAAGGAAATGTTGACGGTCTAAATGTGCAGGCGCTAAAACTCCGAGAAGATACCGAGCTCTCGTAAGTGCCACAAACAAGAAATTTAGTTCAAGTCGACCTGAAGTAATATTGGAAATCTTTGTCCTTGTTTGCTCGCCACGTTTTGAATGGTGCAGTAAATCAAGTATATTCTCAGATCCAGCACACGGATCCCAAAGGAGAACATCTCTATCTTCGAGTCCTTTGTATTTTGCAATTGTTTCAATGAAACTGGCCTGCTTTTCATTCATCCTCTTCTTCAAATCTCGCTTAGTTTTCTCATCTCTTGTTAACAACAAACAATCTGAATTTGGTAATTCGTTCTTTTCGAGTAGTTCTAATAATTCATTTTCAGATTTTTCAAAAATAAACATCGGCTCCCCCTCATTTTCCCCCTTTATCGGGCGCTGTAGGTGAGCTTTGTTTTGGCCACTGTACTCTTTCGATATGTCGAGTATTCGATTAGCAGCGCTTACAAGGTGAGGTGTAGATCGATAGTTTTCATCAAGTCTGTATTCTTCACTTACATGAGTTCCGATAATTCTTGTAATCAGGTCTCTCAAAGATTCCCAAGTGAATGCACTTGGTTGAACCGACTGTGATAAATCACCTGCTGCGGCAAACCACTGTACTCCATTTGGATTTAAGAGTTGAAGAAAGATATCCAATTCAGCCGTTGTCAAATCCTGAACTTCATCAATGTAAAGGAAATCCAGCTTCTTCTCAACCTCTCCGGCATGTATTTTCTTTTGAAGCGCTTTGCATAAATCAAGGTCGTCCCATCCTCCATTATTCGGATCAATCTCATCATCACGAGATAGGTTTTTTTCTAAATCTCTAGAGATTGCATAGAATTTCTCTCGCTGTGATAAGTCGACTTTCCCTCGCCTTCGACCCAATTCTTCAAGGTAAACTTTCTCCTCCAAAATCCGTCTTGTTCCATGGAGGTTATAGCCGCGAAGTATTCCTCTGTACTCTTCCCAAAATAGATCGGTGTCGATTGAGTTCCCTGCAAGAATTTTTTTGAACTTCTTTCGTGTGAGTCGTTTTGATTCAATAAAATAGGAACTGTAATCTGATTTCCCAATCCGCATTGAGATTGCTTCATGAACACTCATTACAGATTTTGAAACCTCCTTTAACTCATCTTTATCGAAAAAGTATCTGAGGGATTTGACTATCTGGTTCTTCAATCGCTCATTGTGAGTTATGAAAAGGAATTTTTCAGGCTTGAATTTATTCTGCTCAAGCATTGCTTTTACGTTTCCAACAAATCTGTAGAGCAGAATCGTGGTTTTACCTGTACCTGCTACGCCTTCAAGAAGGAAAAATTGGTTCTGTTCTTCCAAGATTTTCTCCTGTTCTGAATGTAACTTGAGGATCTCTGGTAATTCTTCATCTAAATTAAATTCTTTGAGGTTAGGGAACCTGAAATCGTATATAGTTGCGCGTTCCATCCGACTATTGAATAATTCCTCATTCCATCCTTCTTCAATATCGGAAGGTGGAAGTTGGCCAAATTTTTCTCTTGCGCTCTTCTTCATTTCATCAATTTCAAGAGTGGTGCATTTTGAAAGGTCTAGTTCTTGAGTACCATTTTCAACATCCCACTCAAGTAAATCTAACGTTGATGAATGCACTTTGTGTTCAGCTGAATATTCCAATTGCTGTTGAATATTTTTTTTGTTTGAAACCGCTAGTAATTTTATCTCAGCCTGTCCGTTTATTTGTTTCCAGTCAAAATGAATCCGTTCGCCTTTGTTGTTTAACCTCATGTAAAATATTGCAACTTCACACTTTGATATTGTCTTTACATGACCGCTGTAAGGCCTGCCACGTTTCTGTATATCTCGAATTATTTTCTCGACGTTCTTGGAAAACTGCTCTTTAGTTCCTCTCTTTGTTTTCTTATGGTTATACCATAATCTTACTTGAGGTGTCATGAATACTCGTGCATCACGAAGAGCACCGTGTTCTGAATATGGAGTGTAGACCTCTGTCACAGAGTTGTTACTGGTTAAGAGTACAAAAAGCCAATGCCGTCATTACATCGAATGAATTGCATGACCAAGAGTTGCAAGAACTGCTTCATGAGTCATCTCTGTCATTGTTGGGTGTGCATGGATTGTATGAGCAATATCTTCGAGAAGTGCTCCCATTTCTATTGCAAGAGTCCATTCGCCAACGAGTTCGCTAACATGTGTTCCAACTGCTTGGATTCCGAGGATTCTGTGGTCGTCTTCAC
>Ga0233438_10001606_pt1 | contig 24386 bp, 30 predicted proteins | sample SI_123_September_FD_182720 | JGI IMG/M metagenome (GOLD analysis project Ga0233438, IMG submission 182720) | Seawater microbial communities from Saanich Inlet, British Columbia, Canada - SI_123_September2016_10_MG | ecosystem: Environmental > Aquatic > Marine > Inlet | place: Canada: British...
TCTACTTTGTTGGTAGATAGTCCATCTATGAACTTCAGGCAATCTTTTCCAGACAGGAGTAAGACGTATGAATCTAGTTGAAACACTCGCATGAGCGGTCCTCAAGCAAAGGATTCGCCACAGCCGCAGGAACTGGATGCGTTTGGATTGTTGATTTTGAATCCACCACCCATTAATCTGTCAACATAATCAACTTCAATGCCATCAAGCAGGTGTGAGGAAGCGTTTGGAACAAGTACTCGGAATCCAGAAATTACTACTTCTTGGCAATCAATATCAGTGGTTTCGACGATTTGTAGATCATACATGTATCCTGAACATCCGCCAGATAGAACACCAACGAGTAAAGCATGACTACGGTCATCCCCAAATGCCTCAGTGAGCATGTCAATCGCTTTTTCAGTGATAGTTAGTTTGGCATCGACAACCTTTGGTTGAATGACTTCAATAGCAGGGGCAGTCTCGCAAGTTCCGCAGTCCATGTTAGTCCGACGTATCGGTGGAATATGAACCTGACTTCCAAATCAACTTCTGGAAATCTTCTTTTGTCTCTCTTTTTCTAAGATTGTGCAACGACGGATTTGTTCTTTGGCTCTACTCGTTTCTTCAGTTGATAATCCACGAGGCATGGCTTGTTCATAACACTTAATTGCATCTGGGAAACGTTCCATTTCAGCATATGCGGTTCCCATATTGTAGAGTGTTTGTCCACGAACGTTCGATGGATCTATCATCATGGCTTTATGATATGATTCAACACATGCTGGATATTCTTCCATGAAGTAGAAAGCATTCCCTCTTCCATTCAGTATTCGAATGACCATTTCGTTATCATTTGCAAAGGATGGCAAGGCACGATCAAAACTCGAAAGGGCCTCTCTGAATTTTCCATCTTCAATCAATTGAACTCCTTGATTATACCAAGAAATATCTTGGTTTGAAACAGAACTCGAACCAACATTCATTTGAGCAGATGTTGCAATTATCGCTGTAGCATCGAGTGCAGCCTTTGCTAAATCGACCTCGACTTGAGGTTCTTCTCTGATTTGCTGAACTCTTGGCTGTATTGGCGTGAGCAACACGTCATTGGCAACAGATTTCTGTTCCTCCGAAACATATGATTCTGGTTGAGGAGGCAATTGCGAAATGGGCTCTGGTTGTTGTGGTTCAGGTACGGTCATAGGAGGTGCTTGAGTTCCTGTTTCCAATTCGTTAGCCTTGGAATGGCAACGTTGTGCTGTGGCTAAATCTCCTGCCGCTTCTAGTGAACGTGCAAGTCCTTTCCAAAGACCCGGATTTTCCTTATCTGTTTGGATGAGTTCCTTCCAGATTTTTACAGATTCTATATTATCTCCCTTAAGTGTCATTGCCCGTGCTCTTTGTTCAGAAGGACCAGGAGCTAAGAGATCAATGGCATATTGTGCTAATTGAGGAGCCTCAGGCATTGTTGGAGGAATGCCAGTAATATTTTCCAGAACATCAAATTCTTGTTCACCACATGTCAAAAGATGGTCAATGATTTCATTGCGCAGTGATGCATCGTCCTGAACCTCCAAAAAGGCCATGCCATGAGACAAAACATCCCCAATCTTTCCAGATTCTTTGGCATAATCTATGAGTTTCATACGAGCCTTTAGGTGTCGTGTATCAAGTTCTATTGTATTCTCAAATGTTTCTATGGCTTTATCAGATTGGTTATTTCGTGCATACAGGGTCCCGAGATTATACCATCCACTCGCTACGGATTCGTCTAGCCGCGTTGCGTGCTCAAGCGCAGCAATTGCATGTGTATCTAAATCCATACGTGCCATTGCACCGCCTGCTATTCTCCACGCACCTGCATGATTGGCGCCAATAGTTTTGAGATGTGGTTTCAGTAATGCCAACGCCTTCTTTGGCTCTCCTTGTCGAATCATTTCAGTCGCTTCAGCAGTAAGTTTCTCAAGATTAATCTCTTCGACAACAGGAGCGTTCTCAATTTCAGTCTCTATTGCTTCCTGGATAACAGTTTCAATTTGTTGAGTAGCGACGACGACATCGGCAGCGCTTTGCAGTTCATCTTTGTCAAGGTGTCCATCGCCATCAATATCATGATGAACAGCTTCCGCCAAGATTGCCTCTGAATCAGTAACGCCTGATTCAGCCATTATGCTTACAAGTGTTGATTCATGATGTGTAGCCTTTGTGATGGTTGATTCAATCGCCTCAGGTACTTCTTCAACAGAAGCATTTTTTGAACGAGATAGTACATCGGTAAGACTTGGATGACCTGGGAAAAAATCCAACCCTCTTCGAGCCATTGCGGCTGCACCAACTTCATCCCCAATTCGATCGAGAAGAATGGCTAGATTTGCCGTTGCAGGCGCATGATCAGGATTGAGGTCAAGACATATTTGGAACGCTTGCCTTGCTCCACGAGCATCTTGTTGTGCTTCCAATAGAACGCCTCGATTAAACCAAGCCATATCACAAGAGGGATCGAGTGCGATGGCTTTGTTGAATGCTACAAGTGCCTCTTGTGGATTATTGGAGCGAGAATGTGACTCCCCTTCTTCTAGGAGTTCGTTAACTTGGTCGTCTACAGATTCAGTTTCATGGACTGATTCTGAGAATTCCTTGGCAGGCTGTTCTTCTGTTTGAGATTCGGCCTCCGAATCCTCTTGGACATTGGATTGGGCAGGTACATCTTCCTCATTCCCAAGGCCGGCTGAACGCATAGCATCAGCCATGTCATTCATCAATGAGTCTGACATTTCTTTGTCTGCTTCACCATCATTCATGAACTGCACCAAACCTTTGGCATGACTGTTACGGCATAAGCATTGTTCCTTGATGGTTATACGATGATGCATGGTTTCTTCTATCACTTCTGCTTGGGAATGTTATGGCAGAAACACCTTTGCGCATAATGGGACTATCCGGTTCTTACGGAAAAGCATCTAAGAATAGTATGCTCGTAGATTTGGCTCTAAGGAAAGCTAAAGAATTAGGCGTAGAAATCTCATTTTGGGACTTAACTGAGCAACCACTTCCGCTGGTCGGGGCTGAAGGCAGTTGGAGTGATCCTATTGTCAAAAAATTTCAAGAGGAAGCCTCTAATTGTGACGGATTTCTAGTATCATCACCAGAGTATCATGGGACAATGTCTGGTGTGATGAAGAATACCTTTGATTGGGTTTATGAAAAACATGTTGGAGGTAAAATCTTCGGTCTCATGTCGACACTTGGTGGCATGGAGAATTCAAACACGCTAAATCACATGCGAATAATGGTGCGATGGCTGCATGGTATTGCAGTCACTCAACAACTAGCGATTGGTCATGTAAAAGATGCATTCGATGAAGATGGTAACCTGATTGACGAAGATTCTGATCGTCGATTGCAAACCCTTGTTGAATCAGTACTCACTACAGCAGAATTATACCGTAATACTCAGTGATTGTATGCAGCCGAGTAAACCTTTTTTTGAGGATGAATTCGGGGGAAGTTATCTTCTTCTAGAACCTGGTTCATTTACGATGGGCGATCAAAACGGATCAGGCCATCCCAATGAACAACCTTGTACAGATGTGATACTTTCTGAACCTATCTTTCTTGGTGCTCGACCGGTGACTCAAGTTCAATGGTCGACTCGAATGGGTTCGAATCCCTCCAAATTTCAAGAGGGTTGGAGTGCTGGTCTACGACCTATTGAAAGCATATCTTTTGAACAAGTGCAGCAATTTCTTGAAGTATTGAATTCAGAACCATGCACATACTTGGGCTTGAATGGAAAATGGCGTTTACCTTCTGAAGCAGAATGGGAATACGCTGCTAAAGCAGGTACATCGACTCGATGGTCGTTTGGAAATAAAGATTCAGAATTAGATGCTCATGGATGGCATGCAGGAAATAGTGGCGCTACTACTCGTGAAGTTGGCTCAAAGAAAGCGAATCAATGGGGATTTTATGATATGCATGGCATGATTCATGAGATGACAACCGATCATTGGAATAAGAACCATGCAAATCATCCTTGTAAGCAAGCTCCAAGGGAAAATTCAGATTCTGAATTCCGTGTTGCCAAAGGAGGGTCTTGGTTTACAGAAAGTGATTCATCAAGGTCATCATCCCGGCGTAAATTTAGCATTCACGAAGGGAGAGATGGAATTGGAATTCGTCTTGTATGGGAACCAACGGAGAAGGTCCAATGAAGTATTATCATAATCCAAGATGCTCAAAAAGTAGGCAAGGTTTGAAACTTCTTACAAGTAATGTTGAGATTATACTTTACTTGAAGGAAAAAGTACCTGCCTCTGTTTATCTTTCCATACTGGAGCGTTATGCTGGCAATGTCTCCGAACTGTTACGCACTCAAGAATCACCTGCGAAAGGACTTGACTTGACTTCATACAACATTGACGAATTAGCAGAATTCCTAAGCCTCAATCCCATTGTGCTTCAACGACCAATTTTAGATGATGGAGAAATTGTTATCATTGGTCGGCCAGTTGATAATATCAAAAATCATTTGAAAAATTAATCCCCTTTTCGTTCATCAATATCGACTTCAAACCCTACTTCCTCTAAATGCTGGTTTGGAGGAACTTGGCCAGGTTTTGTGTTCCAATTCACAGAAGATGAATCCTTGACCAATCTTAACACATTAAGATTGATGAAAACTTGTAATCCTGCCTGTGTTCTATGGACGACTGGTGATACCTCTTCATGATAGGTTTGGCTCATGTATCTACATATTTCTTCAAACGTTTTCATCCCGTTGCAAAGTTCCCAAAGTACACTGTTTTTATCGAGCAATGGTCTACGTAATTCTCTTGGTGCACGGAAGAGTTTAGCAGCTATTTTCTCGATACGTCCAAACTTCTTTTCGAAACGTAGCACCACAGTTTTCCCAGTAACGCCATCCACCTCTGGGTGTGATTTGGATTCACCCGTACGGCCCCACCAGACTGGAAGGCGGGTTGGATACATCTTTGCCCATGGATGTTGATCTATCGTTGAAAGTTCCATGTTACCGCCTCAAAAATCTGTCCATGTCCAAGTGACAAGTGTAATCATGGAAACAACGCCGAGTAATGCAGACAGTTTTGTCGCTTGAACGCGTTGAGTAAAATTACGTAAGTACCATGTTAGTACGCCGAAAACTGCTACGAATGCCCATAAGATGTACCATAGTGGTTCATCTCCGTCCATGCATGGTCATTGGCAGGTAGGTCAAGGCTGTTTCGCTAATCTGTCGAGATACTGTTGGCCATAATGCTGCCATTGTTCCATAGACCAGCCATCAGGAAGGCCAGAATCTGGTAATGATGGTGAAATTATTTCAGGTTCCATTATCGGTTGTTCATGAATTGTATGAGTATGACTTACTGGTGGGCCATTTGTTATTGGCGGTCCTTGAATTTCATTCTCTTCCTCTTCAAATGGAATAGATTTTCTACGGACAATTAATGAAATTAACATTACCATGACTAAGGCTATGACACCAGTAATTATAGTCGGTGTATTCATTTCTAAATTCATGAAATCGCTTTCCTGCTCCGTCGCAATGTAGGTTATTTTCTGTGTTGATGAGGAGGATATTGTCTGATCAAAGGTCTCCATTGAAACAATTAGTTCTCCATTCAAGGTTCCTTCCAATCGATGAATTGAACAAATGTATTGTTCCTCTGAAACCTCTCCTCGGGAGTATTGGAGACTTATGTTCATTGATTCTGTAGGCTGGAACAAGTTCCCGTTACAAATTACTTGCCAAGCCTGTGGGTGGTTGATAGTGAGAGATACATCTTCTGTTTGAGTTGACTCACTTGTCAAATTAATCCAAAATTCAGTACCTGTAGTTTCAGATTCGATCGGAGTTGTCGGTAATTGAGAGATTTCAAGCGAGACTTTTCTTTGCTCATCAACCATGATCAAGTTTTGATGCTCGATTCGTATAATATTTTCTTGTTCGTCTAGTCCACCTTCAACGTATGTCGTCACTACTATTCTTGTATTGAGGGGGACATTAGGTCCAATTATCAAATCAATTATGACGAGTTTAGTATCACCTGCACTCATCGGGAAAGTAAGTGGTGAATTTGGAATAGTGGTAGGGCCTCCTACTCCTGCAGTTAAGAAAGAAACAATATCGTCTGTAGGTGGTGATGCCGACACATCGAATCCAATTTCCATATCTGATTCCAAAGCATTTCCTATATTTGTGATTGTACCATTGAGTGTTACTTGTGAGTTTATCATAGCATGAATTTCATTGCTTGTACTGTTGTAGGACGGATATCGTACGCTTCCAGTCATCATCATATGGGTGATCGAATTATCTGCGGAATTCGAATCGATACCATTTGGTGAAACTTCTATGGTGATTTCATGTAATTCACCTGCTGATTCACTCATAGGGATTGAGATTAGAATTTCCACAGAGGCAGTGTCATCCCCCAGATAGGATACTGTTAGTGGAATGGAATTCGTTTCTAAAAGGAACCCATCTTGACGCAGCATAAAAGTCCAACTTTCAGGAATATCTGGTAGGTTGAGTTCTGCATCACTCGGCCCATTCCCGTTATTGGTTATGTCAACGTGGATAGAGCTCATTGCACCAGGTCGCAGCCATTGCTCAGCATCGATTAACGATAGACTTAGGTCATGTACTGTATCAATAAGTACACGATCAAACTGAACCCCTGTGAACGATGTAGTGCTTCGAGTGGATGTTACGATTGGTTTGAATGCAGGGGCGGCATCATTTGCTTGACCGTTGCTTGGTGCAGTTACTGCGATGTAGAATGAGGCAGACATCCCTGGATTAATGGCTATTGACGGTCGAAGTTCTGGTTCAATGATCCATCCCACTTTGGGATTTACTTCAACAGATAGATCGAAAAGATCTTGCCTTGTTGCATCGTTTGTTATTGTGTAAGGGACGTGTATTGTTTGCCCCGCTGAAATATACATGTATTCGTTTTCATTCCCAACGAATTCCACGTTAGCAATCGAAATCATTGAAGCTTGTACTGTAACAGATTCTGTAATAGTTCGACTCGTATCATTTTGAGCAGTGAGAGTAAACCAAAAATCTCCCGTCTTATCTGGTACTGCATCACTTGGAATCGTCATCAAAAACCGAACATTTGTTGGTTGATTGGGTGTTAACCTAACAGATGTAATCTGATCGAATGCTAGAGATACGCTCCAACCAATATCAAGATTTTTAGATTCTGCTTTCAAATCAAATACATCAGTAGCTTGGCCAATATTACTTATTTCTAACTCAAATAAACATGATGAACCTGGAGCACACTTTGGTTTGATATCTGGTTGATGTATGAACGGTATTCTATCTGCTACAACCTGAAATTGCATTGGTTCTGAAACATATACTGTAGGTTGCTGCATACTCGTACCTATGAATGACATTTGCGTGAAGCCAGTTGTTGCATTGATGTCTGGTTGAATCTTAACATCAATGAGTTTAGATTCTCCAGGGAGAAGTCGCACCCCAGTTGATGGATTAACTCCTGCTCCTGAGGGATATGAATATGCTACATTCCAATCTTGTGGTAGATTAAGAATCGATGGTGATATTGAATCCGAAATATTCCCAGTATTCTCTAAATTCATCGTGATTTTACCCCATGCGCCAGGGATTGCACCGTTTGTTGAAACTCCTGTCGCTTGGAAATCATATTCTTCAACTCGAGCAGATTGATCGTAAATAATGACAATATCATCTATCCAGTATCCGTTACTTGTACCTGAACTATCACTCGTGAATGTGAATTGGAATTGAGAATTAGCATGAAGATGTTGACTGGGATTAACTGGAATAAGTGGAGTTGTGTGTCCCATGTTAGCATTAGAAATAGTTCTCCATTCACCTAGATTGGCATCGACAGTTCCAGCGATTGTAGCCAATTCATCCCAAGCACCATTTTGGTTTTTCGCATATAATTTCAATTCATCATTTGTATCTGCACTACCTGTGTAGAAAAACGACATACCATTTGTCATTAACGGATTGTATACAGCGTCACTGAAGTCGTATACTGGTGTCGTAAGAGATGATTGCATATTGTTACTGTAGGAACCCGTGCTGCCTTGACCGATGTGGCATGAACTGCCCATGCTCAGAGCAGCATCTGAACTCATACCCCATAACGGGCCTGTGTTCCATCCTAAGAGCGATGTACACGTGGAATATGAATACGCAACAGTATAGTGTCTCGAAAGTATATCATTTCCAACATTGTCATCAATGTCACCATGGTTTGTTGTAATTCGGAGCGTATGATTCCCTGAATAGTTGACGTACACGTTGTAAAATGTGGCTGTACCCTGGCCGTTACTTGTTAAACCGTTCATTGTAATTGACCGATTTGCTAGTTCAAATTGTTCATACTCATTGTGAAGAATGAGGAGATTAAGCGTGATTATTCCTGAAGTTGAACTGCCATCATTTCGAACTGTAACTTCAATATCCATTGGTGTGGAATTAACAGAATCAGTGACATATAATTCCGCTGGACGATTGAAGTTTGGTATGGGATGATTTGAAGAAAACATCTTGAATTGATTTTCATCAGCCAAATTCGAATAAGAGATTGAAACATCCACTGGAGTGATGTCAATACCTGAATTTTTGGGCGAGGATAAAGTAGAGTTTTCGGTGAGTATTGATGAATCTGTAAGTGGTTGGAACATCAAGCAAATGAGGACAATCATCGCGGTAAGTCCTCGCCCCATGGTCTGGTATTCACCCTCGACGTATTTGATTTATTCGTCAATGGATTCTGATTGAGCCAATATGAGTTTTTCTTCTCGTTTCTTATCCTTTGCACGGGCTGCAAAATAGACTGTGAAGGAGGGAATGAGTACCATCGAGAAACAGCCGACTACTGCGGCTAACGCCCAGAGGAATTCTGTGGCGGCATCGATAGAATATACTTCGATCGATGAAAATTCTTCGTTTACTGTTTGGATGTAAATTGTAGGCTGAATTGATTTGTTCCCTGGTTCAAGTATTTGGATGAGGAGTTGTGACGAACCATGTAAATATTCAATTTCACCCCGGGCTTCTTCTTCTGCTTCTTTTATGTCGTCAGCGTAAACAGTTCCATTTGATCTTCGAGCAGGATTTGTTGATGTGAGCGAGCGTAATTCAATATTCGATTCTTCGGCTTCAACTTCTATCGTATCGCTAAACTGACAATGTTCAGAGCATCTGAAGTCTACCTTTTCGCCATCAATCGTTACTTTAGCATCTTCTACACCCAGGAATTGATGGCTGTATAATTTCGCAGTATTTGATAGCTTTATGACTGCACCTGTTGCTAAATCTTCGACGCTCATATTTACCCAGGTTAGGTTCTGAGCATCAGTCTCTACCACTGCAGTCCAGTAGGTTTGATTGTTTATAACCTGTTTATCCAAGTCGATTTCATTGAATTCTGTGTTTGTGGCTTCTGTTTGGTATATGTAGTAACTTGGCGAAACCGTGGCTCCATATACTGCGTATGAGAGCATGAAAATGAGTGTTACTGAAAGCCCAATCAATGTCCGTAATAGATTGGGATTCTGGGCTAAAGCCTTCTTCATCAGTCTTGCCAAACACGCCTGATTCATGAAGACTTGTACTCATCCAAAGGACAATATGCTCATCATTTAACCAGTGAATCGCCCGTTTTATTCAAATAGGGGAGACAAGTCGGAAGGTTGCTTGGTGTTGACATGACGACCTTTTATGATGTTCCTGCAAACTTTCTAATCCCAGCTGTTGCTGAACAATTGAAGAGCCATGCATCGATTTCAATGCCAGAATGGGCTCAAGTCGTGAAAACTGGCTCTTCTCGTGAGCGTCCTCCAAGCCAAACCGACTGGTGGCACACCCGTGGAGCAGCAATGTTGCGAAAAATTGCTCGTCAAGGTCCAATCGGTGTAACTCTCCTGTCACAAGAATACGGCGGTAGTAAAAATAATGGTTCAAAGCCAAATACCCCTGGTGTTGGATCCCGTAAAGTAATCCGTGCTATTCTTCAACAACTCGAAGATGCAGGACTCGTTGCTACACAAGCATCACGTGTCATTGAACACGAAAACCGAGAACCAACTCAACTCTACTCTGGCCGTATTATTACCCCAGCAGGACATAAACTGTTGAACGAAGTTGCTCATGCAGTTCGACCGGAAGTTGAAGCAGAATATCCAGGACTAGACAAGTACTGATCGGAAGTGAGTGAGTGGTTTCTATGGTTGATAATACGTCTTCAGAACTTGAAGCGTTCCGACTACGACGTCAACAGGAACTTCAGCAACAATTAGCACAACAGGCTCAACAGCAAGCAGATGCTGAAGTTGAATCCCAAGCTAAAGCGATTGAGCAAAATACTCTCGACTCGGCTATGCGAACAATTCTTTCTCCAGAAGCACGTGGACGATTAACCAATGTGTCTTTGGTCGATCCGTCCCGAGCAGAGTTACTCAAGAAACAACTCGTCAATCTCCATCAAGAATCCAAAATCTCTGTACCTGTTTCAGATGAACAGTTGAAGAGAATCCTAGCCAACCTATCCAAGAGCCGCCGTAGTGCGTCTATCCGTCGAATCTGATGAGGGGTGCTCGAACATGTCAAAGAATAAACCAGCAGCAAAGAAAATACGCCTAATGAAGGCAGGGAAGCAAAACCGACGTGTACCCGTATGGGTCATGCTCAAGACTAACCGTGGCACAGTGTCGCACCCAAAGCGACATCACTGGCGCCGCAGCAAACTACAACGATGAGGTGAGAAGATGGCAAGAGCAGCAACATCCGAACTTATCGTACCATTGAGAAATGCATGGAACATTACACGTTACAAGCGTGCGCCTCGTGCAATTCAAATTATCAGAGAACAAGTTATTCGTCATCTCAAAGTAACTCCAGAAGAAGAGATCTATATCGATCCTGAAGTTAACGAGAAAATCTGGGAACGTGGAATTGAAAACCCACCGCGCAAGATCAAATTGACTGTCATTCGTCACGACGAACCTGACATCCCAATTGAAGTAAAATTGTATGTGGAGGCATAAATATGGGAAATATTCGTCCGAGTTTTATCAAAATTAGAGCTATTCGACTTGTTGAAGAACACGGTGAGAAATTCACTGATGATTTTGACCACAACAAATTGATGGTTGCTCAACTTACTGACGTAAGTACAAAGAAACTACGAAATTGGATTGCTGGTTACGTTACACGTTACCGCCAACGTCGTACTGATTGAATGGAGTCGGTTCTGTGCCCATTTGGGTTGATTGGAATCGTACACCAGTATCCGTTCATGGGAACGATACTGATCAACTGGAATTATTGATTCTTCATTTAAGGAATCAACACAATGTCCGCCGCCGATCTCTTGTTATGCCTGACCGTGAGTCTGGTGGTTTTCTATTTTTTATTTATCAAGCATGTAATCCAAAATGGATCGCAGAATTTCTGAATACATTGGAGGGTGAATGATGGGTGATCGAAGTGACTTGCCTCTGCCCTCATCCCCCTATGATCTTGTTATTGTGCTTGTTGGGGTACAACATCCAGGAAACTTAGGGGCTGTTTGCAGATCTCTTCTCAACCATGGCTATGATCGATTGAGGCTGGTTAATCCTGATTGCAGTCCAGATGACATTGAAGCAAGAAATCGTGCTAAACATGCAGGAAGGATTCTTGATAATTGTGAAGTATTTACTTCCTTTAACGAAGCAGTATCCGATTGTTCAGTTGTTGTAGGAACTTCAGGGAAGCGAGAAGTTGGTTCTAAAACTCAAATGCGTCACTTCGTCTACCCATGGGAGTTTTCTGAAAGAGTATCAACTCATACCGAATCTGTGGCTCTTGTGTTTGGTGAAGAAGGAAAAGGGCTTGACGAGGAAGATTTATTGAATTGTGATTATCTAGTAACGCTTCCAACTTGGGAAGGGTATCCTATAACAAATCTAAGCCATGCTGTACACACATTAACCTATGAATTGCATCGGCAAAGGGTCATTTCTAATCAAGGAAAAGATGAGGCAATGCCCTCGATTGTTCCGCTTAAACGTGGGATTTCCGCTGAACAAAGAGACGTACTTCGAAAAGCCATTATGGATATAGCCAAGAATCTCCCCGGTGGAGAAGAACGAAAGAAATCCTTTAGCCACTCTATGATTCGAGCATTACAACGCTCTGGCCTACTAAGGGATGAAGCGAATAGAATGATTGGTGGGCTTGTAGATTCTGCTACTGCTCTTGCCTTCGCTTCAGGTAATGATGAATGGCGGGCTTCTCGAAGACGTAAAGTGATTCGTGAAGAAGAATAGTTACGGCATCCATGTTGCCCAACTTTTTGGAGTCTCACGAACGTGCATAGCTACGAGTTTCAATGAAGTTCCATATGAATTCTTAATGTGTGGATCTACTTGGTCAAAAGCCCATTTTGCTAAATTTTCAGCCGTTGGGATAAAGGGTACGACAAAGGTTCTGTGATCCGAACTAAGATGGGATAGTGCCGATTTTGCTTCTTCATCTCCTGAATATACGATGAATGCATGGTCAACAATGTCATGGATATGTTCCATTAATATCTGGCTTACATCAGAGAAATCCATAACCATCCCTTCTTCACTTACACCTGGAGTCTCAACAATATCACCTTCGATTTCTGCTTCAAATCTGTATCGGTGCCCATGAAAATGTCTGCATTTACTCTTATGATTGGGAACTCTGTGGCCTGTATCAGTTTCTACATATCTTCTAATTCGTGTAGTCATTCTTTCACCTCAAATTCCATTGCTGCACTATTTATGCAATAGCGTTCTCCACCGTGTTTTCTAGGACCGTCTTTGAAGACATGCCCTAAATGTGCATCACACGTGCCGCATCGGACTTCAGTGCGAACCATTCCATGGGTGACATCAACAATTCGTGAAATGCATGCATCGGAGTCTTCGGAATGGAAGGCTGGCCATCCACATCCTGAATCAAATTTCATTTGATCTGAAAATAAGAGAGTCTTACAAACAATGCATGAATAAGTGCCCTTTCTACTTTCTTTGTTCAGTACACCGGTGAATGGGCGCTCTGTACCATTTTGCTGCGTTACATGGAATGATATGTCCGGCAGTGATTCTATACTTTCTTTCCATTTGTCACTCATGAGTATCACCTTTGTGTTTCTTTTCTACTGCCAAGGCATTTGAAAGGATGTTTTCCCATGGCAGGACGTACGGAATAGGATCTTTTCTCCCGATTGCATGGAATGCTAGGATTCGTTCGATATCAGAACCACTTGTACCAGAACTATTCCCATTAATATCTGGATTATATGAAGTGATAGTGTTTCCAAGTACAGTATCAAAGTCCCATCCAAGTTTTTTGGTTGATTCTAAAGCATTAAGGAGGATTGTTTCCTTGTCGCCATGGAGGAATGGCAAATCAAATGCAACAAGTTCATGATCCCAATTCCCAATTTTAAACGCTGCATGAAGAGATTCGTAAAATTCAGGTCTACAATCTGGATAAATAGCATGGTCGCCACTGTGCACGCCTAGTGCTAATACTACTTCGTCACCCGATTCCTTGGCTTTTGATAGAGCAAATCCGTATAAAATTGAAGCAAAAATGGCATTACGATTCGGGACAACAGTCAATTTCATTTGTTCTTCCTCGTAGTGACCGGTAGGAATTTCTTGCCCATCTGATGTAAGAGCGGAATCAAAAAGTTTCATTGCAGGGGAAAGATCCACAATATGATGCTTGACGTCGTAATGATAGGATTGGCATAATTGAATAGTGGCTTCAGCCTTTTCAATCTCTATTGAATGCTTTTGCCCGTACTCATAAGAAATGCATGTTGCTTGGTAACCGTTTGCTAAATAGTGCATTAAGAGGCAGGTAGAATCCATTCCACCGCTTAGGGCAAGTACGACATGCTTCAAAGAATCCCCATCCATTTGTGAGTTTGAAGTGAAAGTCTCCATTCAGGATTTTTCTTAACAACATCTTCGGTAATCTGAAATGACTTTCCATTTTCTTCAATAGAGTCAGTATCGATATAGCATGGTTGTAAAAATAAATTTCTGAAACCCAGTTTTAATTGGTCATACATTGATACATCTTGCCCACAATACACCACTTTCATTTCATCACCACTTCGTTGTCTTATTGCCACATTTGGGTACATTTGATCCTTAGGTGATATGCAAATCCAATCAAGTAATCCTTCTGGGATTTCTATTGTTCCGTTACTTTCCACAGACAGAGTAAACCCTCTTCGCTTCAATAGTCGATGCAGTGGCCATAAATCTTGGAGCATTGGTTCACCACCTGTAAATATAATTCGTTTGCAATTGAACTTCATCACTTCACCGAGAATATCTATTGCACTCATACTCTGATGAGTATCAAAATCCGTATCGCACCAGGAACAACGGAGATTGCAAGAACCAAAACGTACGAATACATGCGGAATACCTGCATGGTATCCTTCACCTTGAACAGAATGAAATATTTCTACAATAGGATATTCCTTGCCTAAATCAGATGGATTGTCCATTATCTCATCTCCAGAAAGAGAACATTGTTCCATGAAATCATCTCTAATTGGAATTTGTAATAAGTTGCATAAGTTCGCTTCGAGCTTCTTGCTTATCGAAGAAAACGCCACGCATTGAACTTGTTGTCATGATTGCATTTTGCTTCTTAACGCCTCTGCAACGCATACAACCGTGTGCTGCTTGAATAATCACAGCTGCTCCAAGCGGAGAAAGATTATCTACCAAATCATTCGCGATACCATTTGTAATTCTCTCTTGATTTTGCAATCTTAACGCGTGATGTTCTACAATTCTTGCGAGTTTTGAAATCCCTACAATTCGGTCTACTGGAATATAGGCTACATGTGCTTTTCCAGAAAATGGTTGGAGGTGATGCTCACACGTAGAATGAAATTCAATATTACTCAGTAATACAATTCCGTCATATCCTTCGGCATTGAAAGTTGCTTCTAGAATTTCTTTTGGATCAGTTTTGTATCCGTTGAATATTTCATCCCATGAATCAATTACACGCTCTGGTGTTCTCATTAGTCCTTCTCGCTTGGAATCTGATTCCAAATACTTGAGGAGTGTATGTACTGCTTCTTCTGCTTCTGCTCGTGTTGTCATATCATTCACCTTCCAATCTTCCTTGGCGCTTATCGATGGTATCGAGTTGGTCGAGTAATTTTCTGCAAGCGGAACGTATAGCATCTGCTACACTGATGAACTTCTTCTCATCTCCGACATGATTTTTCAAATCATTCAATAATTCACTCGGCATGTCTAAACTTACCTTAGGCATAGCCTATCCATCGTATACGAATATATGAAGAATACTATGATCTTGAAGTAACGATATCTTCTCTTGAAAATTGTTTAGCAGCATATCGAATAGTCAAGAATGAAACAAATATGGATACACTAATCCAAATTATGACGTGTTCTAAAATGACTCTATCGAGGAGTAATTCTCGCAAGGCGAGTAAAACATTTACAAATGGAATGGCAAACCAAAAGGTCTCTACACCATCTAAATTGATGAATTGTGTTAGTAAAATTGGTACTATCATTGCCAATGTGATGGGCGTCAACACCGTGCCTGCTTCTTTAACTGATTTAGACCTCATCGCTAAGGCAAGGTAGAGTGCTACAATCATTGTTCCATAGAGACCAACTGCTAATGTTAACAAGAGTACGGATGAAATGCTAATGCTGGGTACATTGACCAAATCTTCTGCCAAGAATGCAATGCCGAATAACAACCCTGCGACTTGTAATGCTACGCCAACTCCAGTAATTGTGACGACTGCAAGCCATTTGCCCATAAGTAATTCAGATCGTGAAAGAGGTAGGCTCAGTAAAGATTCAAGTGTACCTCGTTCTCTCTCCCCCACGGTCATATCAATAGCTGGTTGTACAGCGGCAGATGCAGTCCATAATGCCAAAACGAATGGGATGAACAAGGATAAGAGCATACCTGCCTGCTCACCCTTGGTCGCTACATCAGCATCAGATATGACACCGTCCCAACGTAATGGATTTAATGTTGAATCTGCATCTAATCCTCCTGCTTCAATCCGTTCAATGGTCTCATTTGTCTCCCATGTATTTAGTACATCAAGAACTCGATTACGAGCTTCAGTGGATTGTTCTGATGTTGATAAGAAGAGTACGGAATAGAACCAAGTATCGTTTCTCTGTTCTAGACGTAGAATTGCATCATATTCATATGACCGTAAGAGTGTGGAACCATTTAATGGTTCAGATAGGCTTACTAATCCAGACGGTAGAGGCTGAATTGTGATCGATATATTGCTTTGATTAAGACCAAGTAATATGTTTTCATCAATATAATCTGATTGAACAAGTATGTCCACATCCAATTCCTGTAATTCCTGTGCCTCGTTTTGCATTACGAGAGGGAATGCGATAAATAAAAGAGGAAAAAGCATCAATGGAACGAGTATTAATGCCACGATTGTACGCCAATCACGAACAAATTCCATTATTTCTTTCTTCGCAACTATACGCATATGACTGAATCGAATCTTACTCATCTTCACTCACCTCATAACGATGGCTGCGTGTAAATAATCTGCGCCACAGCAAGGCAAATTTTGATGGATTAATCGTATCTTCCTGTCGTGGTCGTGCGACTTCAGATGTTAGAGATACATATGCTTCTTCAAGAGAATTGGTATCTGTTTGTTCAAGTAATTCGTCTGGTGTTCCATCTGCGCGTATCGTACCATTATGAACGATAATTATTCGATCACATACTTGTTCAGCCTCTGCTAAATGATGTGTAGAATAAATTACTGTACCACCTTCATCCTTGAGTTTTTGAACTAATTTTCGAACGATGCGGGCGGAAGTTACATCCAATCCTGCGGTTGGTTCGTCTAACAAGAGAATACTCGGGCCATGGGCTAATGCTCGGAGTAAAGCCGTTTTTTGTCGCATTCCTCTAGAGAATCCTTCTGTATATCGGTGGAGACTATCTTGGATGTCGAGTAATTCTGCAAAACGTAATGTCCGAGACCAAGCAACGGAATCTTCTATTCCATGGATTCTGCTATGGAATCGTATATTCTCCCAAGCCGTAAGTTTGGAATATAATCCCGTAGATTCTGGTACTACGCCCAAAACCGACCGCATCTGATCTACATTTTTCCCGTCTTTTAGGTAGACTCTTCCCGTGGTCGGTTTGTAGATTCCAGCCATCATTCGCAACAAGGTAGTTTTTCCAGCACCATTGCCTCCAACTAGACCAACTACAGATTTTGTTTGGATGTCCAATGAAACATGTTCAATGGCATGTACTTCGCCAAAGGACTTACTCACATCTGTGAGATGTAGGAGGTTTTCGTTCATGGTGAACCCTCGATTAAGAGGCTCTTCCGTTCTCAATAGCAGTATCCAAGCCAGGATGTTTTTCTTCGAGACGTTTTGCTCTAGCAAGTGTGTTTCGTAACTCCTGTTGAATCTCTTGTTGAGGAATGCCCATTTCTACAAGATTCCCAATGAGCGTAAATGCACCCTGAATCGCACCAGCATCAAGGAAGGCATCATTGGTTATTTCTCCATGGATGCGTAAAATTTCTAACCGACTAGCAATGAATTCTGCTTCTTCACGAATCCTTGGTCCTGCGATATGCGGCAAGGCCATCAAATGGTCAATACAACTTCTCATCGCTTGAGGGTTACCGTGAACGACTATGAGCATTATGCTCGGACGTCCTCTTATCTTTGTTTTAGTTCAACTAAAACTCCGCCTGTACTTTTAGGATGTACAAAGGCAATTATGGAATTGTGTGCTCCTTTTCTTGGCGTTTCATCAATCATCTTTATGCCATTATCAATGAGATGACGAACCATTTGTTCTAAATCATCTACAGATAAGCAAAGTTGCTGAATTCCTTCTCCGCGCTTTGAAAGGAATTTACCGATAGGTGTATCTGGTCCTGAGGCCTCTAATAATTCGATTTTAGGTGGTCTAGAATCTGAAGATGATAATGGGAAAAACCTTGTAGTGACGCCTTGATCTTCAACAAAGTCGTCTTGTCCTTGTGATTTGAGACCTAAGATGGTCCAAAATTTACTCCCTTCTTCCAATGTATGTGTCGCTATACCTATGTGATCAATTTCAATTCGCTGTTTCATAAATATCACCTAGAAACCACTCGGGGCCATGTATGTTCCAAATACATCTTTCATGGCCTTCATAATTTCGCCTAAAGTCGCATTTGCTTTGACAGCTTGTATAACCAACGGAAATAAATTTTCATCTGTTGAACAAGCCTTTGAAATTGATGACAGTAGTGCACCTACCTTTTCTGAATCTCGTGAACTCCGAGTCTCAATAAGTCTCATATGTTGTTCTTCAGTAACCTTTGGATTGAGTTTCATTGGTTGTACTTTGATGTTTTCTTCCAGTACGCCATGATTGACTCCAACAATCTTCCTTGAACTGCTTTCTATTTCATTGAAATATCTGTAGGCAGTAGTATGGATTTCCTGTTGTTGGTATCCCTGTTCAATGGCTGTCATTGAACCACCAAGAGTTTCGATTTTTTGAATTTCATTCATTGCTTGCTCGTAGATTTGATTAGTAAGATGTTCAATATGGTATGAACCAGCAAAGGGGTCGACAACGTCTGCAACACCAGATTCTTCAGCGATGATTTGCTGGGTTCTTAGAGCCACAGTTGCACTTTTTTCTGTTGGTAAACCCAGTGCTTCATCGTAACTATTTGTATGTAGACTTTGAGTGCCTCCACACACAGCAGCGAGAGCTTGAATTGTAACCCTGCTGATGTTGTTTAGAGGTTGCTGAGCCGTCAATGAAACCCCTGCAACCTGCGTATGGAACCGTAACATGGATGAGCGGGGATTTTTGGGTGTATATCGCGTAGTCATAAGATCGTACCAGAGACGTCTTGCAGCCCTAAATTTTGATACTTCTTCTAAGAAATCGTTGTGGCAATTGAAGAAAAAAGATAATCTTGGTGCAAATTGGTCGACATCTAATCCTTTATTGATCGCTGCTTCAACATACGCCAAGGCATTGGATACTGTAAAGGCCAATTCCTGAACTGCTGTTGAACCGGCTTCTCGAATGTGATATCCAGAAATAGATATTGTATTCCATTTAGGAATGTTAAGGGAACAAAACTCAAAGATATCTGTAATCAATCTCATAGACGGTCCTGGTGGGAATACATATGTCCCTCTGGCAATATACTCCTTGAGTATATCATTTTGAATGGTACCAGAAATTTGGTCCATTGGAATGCCTTGCTCTTCTGCCACAACTGCATACATTGCTAACAAAACCATGGCTGGTGCATTGATTGTCATTGAAGTTGAGACCTTATCAAGAGGTATTTCTGACAACAACTCACGCATATCCTCCAAAGTCGAAATCGACACGCCGACCTTACCAACCTCACCTTCTGATAATGGATCGTCAGCATCTAATCCCAATTGAGTTGGTAAATCAAATGCCACCGACAGTCCTTTTTGTCCTCGATCCAACAATAGGCGAAATCTTTCATTGGTTTCTTTAGCAGAAGAAAAGCCAGCATATTGACGCATAGTCCAAAGACGAGTCTTGTACATATGTTCGTGAATTCCACGAGTGTACGGTGGTTGGCCAGGTGATTCCTTATCAGTTCCACCAGTATGGTATGACGGAATTGCGATTCCGCCCAAGGTTTCCCATTTGTCTTTACGAAATGCCACCATGAATCACCCACGACGAGGCAATTCATCAATCCTCGCTTTGAGGATCAATGTTCGTGTCCGCCAGGACCATGTGCATGTCCATGAGAGAGTTCTTCTTCCGTAGCTGGCCTAACATCAACAACTTCAACACTGAATTCGAGTGTTTCTCCAGCAAGCTTGTGATTAAAATCGACTGTAATTGTATCTCCATCGACTGCTGTGACATTGAATGGACCTACATCGGACATAAGAGTCATACCCACTTCAGGAGCGATATCCCCAAACATGTCTTTTGGAATGGTTTGAATTGCCTCTTCCATCTTTTGTCCATATGCACGGTCTGGCTCTAAAGTGAACGTTCTCCTCTCACCCTTTTCTGCACCCATTAGTTCTTCTTCGAATCCTGGAATCATTTGCTTGTGTCCAACCAAAAAGGAAAGTGGATCTCTGCCTTCGCTTGAATCAAAAACTTCTCCCGATCCGGGTAAAGTTCCTGTGTAATGGACTGTTGCTATTGCGTTTGCTTCTACTACTGACATAATATCATCTTCTTGTTGTAAGGGCTCGAACGAGGGTTGTTAGTCGTTCCGCTACATCCTTAGAAATAATCAGTTCTTCTTCTTTGTCGGAAATGAATGAATAGGTCTCTTCAACACCCATTCGTTCTCCTTTAGCCCATATTTGGCCTAAAAGATTTGAACGGTGTTCTTCTGCAACGCTATCGTCTTCAAGGATGTCTTTAGCAGCATATTTGTATTCATTGTATTTCTGCCTGTTAAGTTTCTTTACTTTGGGTTGACGACCGCCACGACCATCATCGTGTCTTCTTCTTCGTCCAAACCGTTCTGGCTTTTTGACCTTGGTTGCGATTTGCTTGAAAACATTCGTCTGAGATGTTGCCTCAATTGCACTTACAGTAACTGAAGCAACAGAAGATTCAGTTTTAGGAACTGCAATATTTGGTATTGTAGCTGCTACCGGTTGTGCAGCAGGAATAGGTTTAGGTGTTGAAGGTTCCAAAATGGATTCTGTCTTTTTAATGGACTCTTGTGATTGTTTCCTCAGTTCTGCTAAGCGATCTGCACGGGATTGATTTTTTACAACTGAAGGTTGCGCTGAAGCTGGGTTAATTTGTTCTGAACCTATTGTTGGTTTGTTTTGAGATGATGCTTGTTTCTCAGACACAGTAAGTTTTTTCCGGGCTTCTTGTTGCTTTTTCAACAAGTCAGAACCCATATTCCCTGATTGCGGAGTTGGCCTTACAGGTGCGGGTGCTGTGGTACCTGATTGAAGTGTACGTTCGCTTCTTTTCTTTTGGCGGACGGCATTAGCATTTGCCGCAAAAGGATTGAATGGTTCATCCTTATTTCTTCGCCTATCTCGAATTATGAAGCCCCCGGTATTCTTGACTCCCTGACGACTCATTAAAAACAAATCGCATGGAATGGCTTACGACCATGAGACTAATGTGTCATCTGTGCGGAGATATTGATTGATTCCGCTCGATAAAAGTGAGGTTTTTCTGCCATTATCAAGTTCAATATACCCCAAAAGGGCAATCATTGTTCCATTATCGATGCAATACATGCGTGGAGGTGCATGAGATGTCGATTCCCGATCATTGGCCATAAGAGTACACATTTCTCTGATTCGATTATTGCAAGCAACACCACCTCCGAGCAAAAGTTCAGTTTTGCCACTATGTGCTAAAGCTCGTTCAGCAACTTCAACACATGCGGCAAATGCATGTTCTTGCAGAGACCAACAAACAGAACCTAATGAATGACCTTTCTCGATTAATCTCTGGGCTGCTGTCAGTATACCAGAGAATGCTAGGTCCATTCCGCGTACTGGATAAGGTAATTCCAATCCATCTAATGAAGCACCAGGATTTTCTCCGATGTATTCTAGAGCCAATTTTTCGATGACTGGCCCGCCTGGAAATGGAATGCCCTGCAATCGTGCAAATTTATCCAACATATTGCCAATACCAATGTCCAAAGTTTCGCCTAAAACTCTGTATTTCCCTTGTAGCTTAGCAATTACCTGAGTATTACCCCCACTTACATAGAGTAAAACAGGATCAATACAATCACACTGCTGTCTGCCAATTTCGATGTGAGCTACACAATGATTTACCCCTATGAGTGGAACTTCTAATGCACTTGAGATAGTTCTTGCAACAGATGCTCCTATTCTCAAACATGGACCAAGACCAGGACCTTGGGAGTATGCTACTGCACCAATGTCCATGGGGGTTAGATTTTGTGAACGAAGAATTTCATTGAATAGTTCAGAAGAAAAATCCCTGTGATGATCTGCTGCTTCTCGAGGATGAATTCCACCTTCCAATGGCCTTATGGTATCACTTTTAGAGGGGTACGGGATGCCAGAACCATCAACCAAACCAAAAGAAAAGGTGTGTGCTGTTGATTCTATTCCGAGCGTCCACTTACCGCCTGCCATGTTCTACCGGATGATGGGATTGTTCTTCAACTCTCACCCCTTAGCCGATATGTGCGAACCATTTTCTTCAATGCTGGCCCCATGGTTACTCTTGATGATAATGATTCAATATATGAAGGGAAAGCAATTATTGTAATTGATAACTTAATTGCTAATATCGGTGATTCATTAGATATTGTGGAAGAATTCAAATCTAGTGATGCTAAATTTGTGGATGTATCTGAAAGAGCGATTATTCCTGGATTAATCGATGCGCATAATCACTTGTTGTGGGCAGGGGATAGATTCAATGAGCATAAATTAAGAATGGATGGAATGACGTATTCCGAGATCGCAGCCAGTGGAGGCGGGATTATGCAGACTGTAACTCATACTCGTAAAGCTAGTACTGATCAACTAATTGCTATTGGCGTGCAAAGGATGCAGGAATCCCTACGCAATGGATGTACGTTTCTTGAGGCTAAATCTGGATACGGTCTTTCAACAAGTGAAGAATTAAGATTACTCGAGGTGCAAAATAAACTTAACAAAATAAGTGATTTGCCATCGATCCACTCAACATGGATGGGTGCTCATGCAGTCACTAAGGGAAAGTCGTATCAAGAATATACGGAAGAAATTTTATCAGAGCAACTACCTGAAGTTTTAGATTCAGGTCTTGCCGAATCTGCAGATGTATTCTGCGAGCCAGGATGGTTTTCGATAGAGCAATCTGAAGATATTCTAAGTGAATCAAGAAGTGGTGGATTAAATCTACGCATGCATATAGACGAGTTTTCCAATGGTGGCGGTGGAGAACTCGCATCAGAACTCAAAGTTGTTACTGCCGATCATGCCCATCATACCCCACTCGACATTCGTCTTGATATGATGGAAAATGGAGTGATGACTGGCTTTTTACCAGGAACTCCATACTCGAATGGGGATGATTGGCCAGATTTCAATGAGGTCTCTGCACACGATATTGAATATACAATTGCCACTGATTTTAATCCCAATTGTCACATTAACAATTTACCATTCATAGGTTCACTATTGGTTCAGAGAAACAACGTGGACCCATACAGCGCTTTGGTTTCTGTTACTAAGAATGCTGCCAAAACCACACCACGGTCCGATGGATTAGCACATGGCACAATTGAAGTGGGCGCTGTAGCTAATTTCAATATTCTAAAAAGTCATCATTGGGAGAGCTGGTGTATGACTCCTGGTTCTTCACCAATTCATTCGGTTTGTTTAGAGGGTAAAGTTATTGATTTGTGAATGCATCTAATCACCATAAGGAATATATTATTATCTAATTAAATAAATAAAGAGGTATAATCATGGCTTGGTTGGAAACTGTAGTTTGTTCGAGTAGGAAAAAGGTCGATGCTCGATTTTTAAGGATCCTCAATTCCCATCAGGAATTAAAACGCAGGCAAGATGGTTGCATTGCTGCTTGGGCTGCACGATCAGTAGATGGCCAACCTCTTTTCTTAGTTCAGTCCTTGTATGTCTCTCGGAAGAACCTTCAAGAAATTACGAAACTGGTCTCTGAAAAAATGGATTCGGAATATGGATCTCTGGAATCATTCATGGCTGGACCTCCACTCGTGGGGATTTTTGAAGTTGACGAGAAGGAATTCCTCAAACAATTCCAAAAATGACCTTTTCGAGCACCCCTGTACGTCGTATAATGGTAGTTATACGACATTGGCATTTCAACAGATTATCCAAATCAGTATCAAATCTCACAATATAGGTCACAGTATGCCGATTAAGGTTTAATTGATTTATTCAACAGCTAACAAATATACAATTCCGCCCTCTAAGTAGGGGGTGGAAGTAGTGATTTCCAACATTTCTGAGCCAAAGAATATATTTGATGCCGTCAATGAGTTGTCATCATGTCCAATGTCGAAGGATTTTGTCTAAAGTGTAAAACATACGGTCCGATCAAAGATGGTAAGGAAATAAAAATGGCAAACGGTAGAACCCGTTGTGCTGGATTCTGTTCACAAGACGGTTGCACTGGTAAAATTTCCAAAATCATCTCGTGATTCGTCAATACAAACCGATGTCGATAAATACGCGTCTTTAGTGGGACAACTACCTAGGGCTCGTGGTCTAGGGGTTTATGACGTTGCCTTGACATGGCAAAGATC
>Ga0233438_10001611_pt1 | contig 24335 bp, 16 predicted proteins | sample SI_123_September_FD_182720 | JGI IMG/M metagenome (GOLD analysis project Ga0233438, IMG submission 182720) | Seawater microbial communities from Saanich Inlet, British Columbia, Canada - SI_123_September2016_10_MG | ecosystem: Environmental > Aquatic > Marine > Inlet | place: Canada: British...
GCTGTAATATCTTTGAGTATGAGCCCAGGTATTTCATTAGATATAGAAGAACTTTTAGATATAAAATAATTTACATATTTTACTACATTTTACTTCTATGAAAGTGTAGTAAAGATTAAAATTAAATATTTATTGTAATATTTAATTTTAATCTTAAAACTGAAGATAGTAGGTAAAAAACGCCTCCGTTTTTTATAATTCCTACTTAAGTTGGATGTTTTGAAAGGAGGATATATAATGAATAAAGAACAAAAGTCTAAAATAATAGATTGTTTAACTAATGAATTTAAAGTTTCGAAATCTATTGTAATATGTGATTATAAAGGTTTGTCACATAAAGAGCTAGAAGATTTAAGAAGAGAAGCTAGTAATAGTAATACAAAAGTACAGGTTGCCAAGAATACATTAGTTAAAATTGCAGTTAGAAATTCAGAGTTTGGAGATATTGAACTATCTGGATCAAATATATTTTTGTGGTCTGATGATCAAATATCAGCATGTAAAGTTGCAGATAATTTTTATAAATTAAATAAAGATAAGTTTGAAATTAAATCAGGGATTATAGAAGGTGAAATTTCAACTGTAGAGACTATTAATAAGTTTGCAAAATTATCTTCTAAAGAAGAGCTTATTGGAATGTTGTTATCTATTTGGACAGCTCCTTTAAGATATTTAGTTACAGGATTAGATAATCTTAAAAATAAAAAAGATGAAGTATCATAAATTTAAATAAAATATAATTAAAGGAAAAAAAATGGCAATAGGTAAAGAAGAAGTATTAGAATACATATCTAATCTTTCAGTATTAGAACTATCTGAATTAGTAAAAGATTTTGAAGAAAAGTTTGGTGTATCAGCTCAACCTACAGTTGTAGCTAGTGGAGGTTCTGTTGAATCTAAATCAGAAGAAGAACAAACAGAATTTAATGTAATTGTGACTTCTTCTGGAGATAAGAAAATAAATGTTATAAAAGCAATAAGATCACTTACAGGACTTGGTCTAAAAGAGGCTAAAGCAGCAGCAGAAGAGTTACCTTCAACTGTTAAAGAAGGTATTTCAAAAGATGATGCACAAGCAGCTAAGACTGAGTTAGAAGCTGCTGGAGCTACTGTAGAAATAAAGTAGTTTTAGTTAATTATAGTTTTATAGAATGAATTTAATTTTATTATTTTCATTTTATATTATCATATTTTCTAAATTCTAGAGTTGATATAAATTTTGACTATAGAATTTAGAAAATAGTTTTTTGTATATGAAGTTAAAAAATATTATATTATAGGGTTAGCAATGTTAAATTCTTTAAAATCTGGTAATAGACTAAGAGTTGATTTTTCAAAAAATCCACAAAAAATTGAGATACCAAATTTATTACAATTACAACAAAGTAGTTATGATAATTTTCTTATGGTTGGTAGAAAAGATAGATCTGAAGCTGGTATTGAAAAAGTATTTAAATCTATTTTTCCAATTAATGATGTTCAAAATAGAATAACACTTGATTATTTAGGTAGTGAAGTTGGAAAGGCTAAATATAATGTTAATGAATGTATTATAAGAGGACTTACATATTGTGTATCTTTAAAAATTAATATTAGATTAACCTTATGGGATTTAGATGAAAAAACAGGTGAAAAATTAGGTGTTAAAGATATAAAAGAACAATCTTTATTTATTAGAGAAATACCTTTAATGACTGATAAAACTTCATTTGTAGTTAATGGAGTTGAGCGAGTTGTTGTAAATCAATTACATAGATCACCAGGAGTTATATTCAAAGAAGAAGAATCTAATACATCAGGAAATAAGTTAATTTATACAGGACAGATAATTCCAGATCGTGGTTCTTGGTTATATTTTGAATATGATACTAAAGATATATTATATGTTAGAATTAATAAAAGACGTAAAGTACCAGTTACAATTCTTTTTAGAGCTTTAGGATATTCTAAAGAAGACATTGTTAAATTATTTTATCCTCTACTAGATATTAAGATTAAAGACAATAAGTTTTTTATGAAGTTTACACCAGATGATTTTACAGGAAGAGTTGAATTTGATATAAAAGATGAGAAAGGTAATTTATTAATAGCTTCAGGGAAAAGATTAACACCTAGAAAATCGAAATCATTATTTGATAGTGGTCTTAGATTTATTGAGTATCCAATTGAGTTATTAATGGATAGACATATTTCAAAAACAATTTTAGATCCAACTTCAGGAGAAGTTTTATTCGATTCTTTAACGCATTTAGATGAGACCAAATTAACTAAACTTATTGAATTAGGCTTTGATAGTTTTGAAATTGCAAATGATTTAGCACAAGGGATTGATGATTCTATTATTAATGCATTTAAAGCTGATGGAGAAACTTTAAAATTATTAAAACAGACTGAAGATATTGATGATGAAAATGATTTATCTGCAATTAGAATTTATAAGGTTATGCGTCCAGGTGAACCTATTACTAAAGAAGCAGCGAAAGATTTTGTAAAAAAACTATTTTTTGATCCAGAGCGTTATGATTTAACTAAAGTTGGTAGAATGAAAATGAATCATAAGTTAAATATTACAGTACCAGAATATGTTACAGTTTTAACGTATGAAGATATAATTAAAACAGTTCAATATTTAATTAAGGTTAAATCAGGTAGAGGTCATATAGATGATAGAGATCATTTAGGTAATAGAAGAATTAGATCTATTGGAGAGCTTCTTTCAAATGAATTACATTCTGGTTTAATTAAAATGCAAAAATCTATACGTGATAAAATGAGCACATTATCAGGTAGTTTAGAAGATATTATACCTTATGATATTGTTAATTCAAAGATGATTACTTCTACTATAACAGAATTTTTTACAGGTGGACAATTGTCTCAATTTATGGATCAAACTAATCCTTTATCAGAAGTAACTCATAAAAGAAGATTATCAGCATTAGGTGAGGGTGGTTTGATAAAAGAGAGAGCAGGTTTTGAAGTTAGAGATGTTCATGCTACTCATTATGGAAGAATTTGTCCTGTTGAAACTCCAGAAGGTCAAAATATCGGTCTTATAAATACATTATCTACATTTTCAAAAGTGAATCAATTGGGATTTATAGAAGCTCCTTATAAAAAAGTTAATGATGGTATTGTAACTGATGAAGTAGTATATGTTACAGCTACTCAAGAAGAGGGGTTATTTATAGCACCAGGTTCTACAAATATTGATTCTAAGGGTAAAATTGTTGAATCATTAGTAGAAGCTAGACAAGATGGGGAGATATTGTTAGTAGATAGAACAAGAGTTAATTTAATTGATATCTCTTCACAAATGGTAATGGGTGTTGCTGCATCTTTAATTCCATTTTTAGAACATGATGATGCTAACAGAGCTTTAATGGGATCGAATATGATGAGACAAGCAGTTCCTTTATTAGTACCAGAAGCACCTTTAGTTGGAACTGGATTAGAAAAAATTGTTGCGCGTGATTCTTGGGAAGCTATAAAGTCTAAACGAAAAGGTATTATAGAAAAAGTTGATGCTCAAAATATATATGTTAGAGGTGAAGATAATAATGGATTATTTATAGATCATTATTATGTCAGTAAAAATGTTAGAACTAATAATAATACTTGTTTTGGTCAAAGGACTTCAGTAAATGAGGGTGATATTATATCTTCAGAACAAGTTTTAGCAGATGGTCCTGCAATGGATAATGGTGAGTTATCTATTGGAATTAATGCTATGGTAGCTTTTATGCCTTGGAATGGATATAATTATGAAGATGCTATTGTTTTATCTCAAAAACTTATAAAAAGAGACGCTTTTACATCTGTACATATTTATGAAAAAGAGGTAGAGAGTAGAGAGTTAAAACATGGAAATGAAGAAATAACTAGAGATTTACCAGGTGTTAAAGATGAATTAATAAATCATCTTGATTCTAGTGGAATTGTTAAGATTGGTACTTATGTTAAGTCTGGAATGATTTTAGTAGGTAAAGTTACTCCTAAAGGAGAAATTAAACCAACTCCTGAAGAGAGGCTTTTAAGAGCTATATTTGGAGAAAAAGCCGGACATGTCATTAATAAATCTTTATATTGTGCATCTTCTATGGAAGGAACAGTTGTTGATGTAAAAGTCTTTACTAAAAAAGGGTATGAAAAAGATGAAAGAGCTTTGGAATCTTTAGATAGGGAAAAAGCTCTTTTAGATACTAAGCATCATGATAATCTTTTGATGTTAAATAGAGAAGAGATATTAAAAATTAATAATTTATTATCTACATCAAAATTGAAAAAAGATTTAGAATTGAATGATTTACTTTATAAGGTAGGTGATTCAATAAGTGTTGATATATTATCTAATATAAATAGATTTGCTATGAAAAAAGTTGTTGAATCATTTGATGCAAAAGTTGAGAAATCTTTTAATAATATCAAAAAATATTTTATAGAAGAAAAGTCTAAATTAAGACAAGAACATGAGGAAAAATTATCTATTTTAGAGCATGATGATATTTTACCAAGTGGTGTTATTAAGCAAGTTAAAGTATATATAGCAACTAAAAGAAAAATTAAAGTTGGAGATAAGATAGCTGGTAGACATGGTAATAAAGGTATAGTATCAACTATAATACCTGAAGTAGATATGCCTTATTTAGAAGATGGTACAACTGTTGATGTTATATTAAACCCTTTAGGTGTTCCTTCAAGAATGAATATTGGACAGATATTGGAAGTACATTTAGGATTAGTGGGTAAAAAATTAGGTCAGCAAATTGAAGATATGTTTTATAAAAAGAGAAAATCTTTTATCAGTGAATTAAGAAATAAAATGATTGAAATATCAAATACAGCTAAGCTTATGAGTGCTAAATCATTTATATCATCTTTAAGTGATGATGATCTAATAAAATATGCTAAAGATTGGTCTAAAGGTGTAAAATTCGCAACGCCTGTTTTTGATGGTGTTCAACAAAATGAATTTGAAAAATTATTCAAATTAGCTAATATAGACTCTGATGGTAAAACAGATCTTTATGATGGAACCACAGGTGAAAAAATGAAAGAGAGAGTTAATGTTGGTTATATGTATATGCTTAAATTACATCATTTAGTTGACGAAAAAGTACATGCAAGATCAACAGGACCTTATTCTTTAGTTACACAACAACCAGTTGGTGGTAAAGCTTTATTTGGAGGTCAGAGATTTGGAGAGATGGAAGTGTGGTCTCTTGAAGCATATGGTGCTACTTCTGTTTTAAAAGAGATGTTAACTATTAAATCAGATGATGTTGATGGAAGAACTAATGCCTATAGATCAATTGCTAAAGGTGAAAATGTTCCATCTTCAGGTGTCCCAGAGACTTTTTTTGTATTAACAAAAGAGTTAAAAGCTTTAGGATTAGATGTTCAAATTTTTGAAGAGGTGGTAGATAATAATGAGTTATAATGAAAAAGTATTACAACCAATAGAAATAAAAGAGCTAGATAGACCTTCTGATTTTTCTTCTTTTCAGCTAAGACTAGCAAGTCCTGAAAAAATCTTTTCTTGGTCTTGTGGAGAAGTTAAAAAACCTGAAACTATTAATTATAGAACATTAAAACCAGAACGTGATGGACTATTTTGTTCGAAGATTTTTGGACCAACTAAAGACTATGAGTGTTTATGCGGTAAATATAAAAAGATGAGATATAAGGGTATTGTTTGTGAGAAATGTGGAGTTGAAGTAACTTCTTCTAAAGTTAGGCGTCATAGAATGGGGCATATTGATTTAGCTGTACCTGTTGCACATATATGGATGGTATCTTCATTACCAAGTAGAATAGGTACACTATTGGGTATAAAATTAAAAGATTTAGAGAGAGTTTTATATTATGAAGCATATATAGTTTCATCTTCAGGTGAAGCTTGTTATGATAATTTACAGTCTAAAAAAGTAATGAAATATGATATATTAAATGAAGAACAATATAGAGTTATATCTGAAAATTATGAACATACTGGTTTTGAAGCTAATATGGGAGGAGAGGTTGTTAGAGATCTTTTAGAATCATTAGATCTAATTACTCTATTTGATACACTTAAAATAGATATATCATCTACAAAATCTGAAGCTAAGAAAAAAGTCCTTATAAAAAGATTGAAAATTGTAGAAAATTTTTTAAAGTCAGGAAATAGAGCTGAATGGATGATATTTAAAAATTTACCAGTTTTACCACCAGATTTGAGACCTTTAGTGTCACTTGATGGAGGTAAATTTGCTGTTTCTGATGTTAATGATTTATATAGAAGAGTTATAAACAGAAATAATAGACTAAAAAGATTAATAGAATTAGATGCTCCAGAAATAATTATTAGAAATGAAAAAAGAATGCTACAAGAAGCTGTAGATGCATTATTTGATAATGGTAAGACAGCAAATGCTGTAAAAGGTTCTAATAAAAGACCTTTAAAATCTTTATCTGAAATTATTAAAGGTAAACAGGGTAGATTTAGACAAAATTTACTTGGTAAAAGAGTTGATTTTTCTGGTAGATCAGTAATTGTTGTTGGCCCATCATTAAATATGGATCAATGTGGTTTACCAAAACAAATGGCATTAGAATTATTTAAACCCCATTTGATGTCTAAGCTTGAAGAAAAAGGTTATGCAACTACATTAAAATCTTCAAAAAGATTAATTGAATTACAGACAAATGAAGTTTGGGAATGTTTAGCAGAGATTGTAGAACAATATCCAATTTTATTAAATCGTGCTCCAACACTTCATAAGTTATCTATTCAGGCTTTTCATCCTAAATTAATAGATGGGAAAGCTATTCAATTACATCCTTTGGTATGTTCTGCTTTTAATGCAGATTTTGATGGAGATCAAATGGCAGTTCATATTCCATTATCTCAAGAAGCTATAGCTGAAGCTAAAGTACTTATGATGAGTTCAATGAATATACTTTTACCAGCATCTGGTAGAGCAATAGCTGTACCATCTCAAGATATGGTTCTTGGTGTTTATTATTTATCTTTAGAAAAAGAAAATTTAAAAGGTGAACATAAATTATTTGAGAATGTTAATGAAATTATAATTGCTTTAGAAAGAAATAAGGTTGAGCTACATTCTAAAATTAGAACCTTAGTTGATAGTAAAATTATACACACAACAGTTGGTAGATTAATTATAAAAGATATCTTACCAGATTTTGTTCCTGTATCTTATTGGAATAAAATATTAAAAAAGAAAGATATAGGTACTTTAGTAGATTATATTTATAAGCATGGTGGATATGATGTTACTCCTAGATTCCTCGATGATTTAAAGAATTTAGGATTTGAGTATGCTACAAAATCAGGTATTTCAGTATCTATTGATGATATTAGAGTACCTGATAGTAAAGCTAAGCATATTTCAAAATCAAAAAAAGAGGTTATTGAAGTTCAAAAACAATTTGGACAAGGATTATTAACAGAACAAGAAAGATATAATAAAACTATTGATATATGGACTGAAATTAATAATAAACTAGGTTCTGAAATGATGGAATTAGTAGAAAAAGATAAGGATGGTTTTAATTCTATTTATATGATGGCAGACTCAGGTGCAAGAGGAAGTTCAGCACAAATAAGACAGCTTGCAGGGATGAGAGGACTTATGGCTAAACCAGATGGTTCTATAATTGAAACACCTATTATTTCAAATTTTAAAGAGGGTTTAAATGTATTAGAATATTTTATTTCTACACATGGAGCTAGAAAAGGACTTGCAGATACAGCTCTTAAAACAGCAAATGCAGGTTATTTGACTAGAAAACTTATAGATGTATCTCAAAATGTTAGAATTACATCTGAAGATTGTTTTACTCATGAAGGTATAGCAATAACTGATATATCATCTGGTAATGAATTAATAGAGTCTTTAGAAGAAAGAATTATAGGTAGATTTATTGCGGAAGATATTATAGATCCAATTTCAAATGGGGTTTTATTTAAAGAGGGTAGTTTAATTACAGAAGAGGATGCAAAAGTTGTCTCAAATGCACAAGTTAAATCAGTAGTTATTCGAACACCTCTTACTTGTAAAATAGAGAATGGTTTATGTGCTAAATGTTATGGTTTAAATCTAGCTGAACAACGAAAAGCAAATCCAGGTGAAGCTGTTGGTGTATTAGCAGCACAGTCTATAGGTGAACCTGGAACACAATTAACACTAAGAACTTTTCATATTGGTGGTACAGCAAGTGCTACTCAAACTGAAAGGGAATTAAAAGCACATAAAGAAGGTTTTATAAGATATCATAATATAAAAATATATAAAAATAAGAATGGTGATAATATTGTAGCTAATAGAAGAAATGCTAGTATTTTATTAGTCGAACCCAAAGTTAATGCACCTTTTGAAGGTACTCTTAAAGTAGAGACCATTTATGAAGAGGTTATTTTAACTGTTACAAATAAAAAAGAAGAAAAAAAGTTTTATTTACGAAAAAGTGATGTTGCCAAGCCTAATGAACTTGCAGGTATTGCTGGTAAAATAGAAGGTAAACTATATATACCATATCTTACAGGAGACAAAGTAAAATTAAATGATTCTATAGTAGAAATTATTAAAGATGGTTGGAATATTCCATCTAGAATACCATATGCTTCTACATTGAAAGTTAATGATGGAGATCCTATAACAACTTTTATTGAAAGTGGAGATAGAGGTGTAGTAAAATTTTATCAATTAAATGGTGATTATTTAGAAAGAAGAAAAGATATTAAAAAAGGTCAAAAAGTTGTTGATAAAGGTCTATTTGCTGTCATAGTGGATAGTGATGATAGAGAAGCATTAAGACATTATATATCTAGAAACTCTATTATCCAATTATCAGATAGTTCTAAAGTAGAAAAAAATACATTTATTTCAACACCAGAAAAAAAAGATAATATAGTTATATCTCAATGGGACCCATATTCAAATCCAACTATTTCTGAAATAGATGGTTTAGTATCTTTTGAAAGTATAATACCAGGCATTACAGTTTCAGAACAATATGATGAATTAACAGGTACTTCTAAATTAGTTGTAAATGAGTACATCCCAGCTGGACATAAACCAGCTATTCTAGTTAGTGATGGTAATAAAACTATGAGGTATGCACTTGAATCTAAAACAGCACTTTTTGTAGAAGATGGTCAGAAGGTAGCAGTAGCTGATATTATAGGGAAAACACCAAAAGCTAGTCAAAAATCAAAAGACATTACAGGAGGATTACCTAGAGTATCTGAACTTTTTGAAGCAAGAAGACCTAAAAATATAGCTGTTTTAGCACCATTTGATGGTATTGTTAGTTTTGGTAAATCTTTAAGAAATAAAAAAAGAATTATTATTACAAGTGATAATGGACAAAAAGCTGAATATTTGATTGAAAGATCAAAAACTATTCTAATTCATGAAGGTGAGTTTGTACATGCTGGAGAAACTTTAACAGAAGGTCAAAAAGCTTCTCATGATATATTAAAAGTATTAGGAGAAAAATCTTTATATTCTTATATTGTTTCTGAAGTACAGCAGGTTTATAGATCTCAGGGTGTTAGTATAGCAGATAAACATATTGAAGTTATTCTATCTCAAATGTTAAGACAGGTCTCTATAATTGATGGTGGAGATACTAAGTTTATAATGGGAGATATGATATCTAAAAAAAGATTTAATATAGAAAATGCTAAAGTAATAAAATTAGGTGGTGAACCAGCAATAGGAGAACCCTTGCTCCTAGGTATTACTAGAGCTGCCGTTACATCTGATTCTATAATTTCTGCTGCATCATTTCAAGAGACTACAAAAGTATTAACAGAAGCAGCAATTAGTTCTAAAATGGATATGTTAGAGGATCTTAAAGAAAATGTTGTAATAGGAAGAACTATACCAGTGGGAACAGGATTATATAAGAATAAAAAAGTTAAGTTTATAAATAATCTTTCTAATGACTTAGATAATTCTACTTCTAGTATATTAGACTAAAAGTAGAATTATATCTTGTCTTATTTAGTAATAATATATGATTATAAAGATGTATTAGACTTAAGACTTAAATATAGGCCAAAGCACTTAGAGTCTCTTAGTAAGTTTATATTAGACTCTGTAGTTTTAAATGCTGGAGCTATACTAAAAGATGCAGATATGATAGGTTCATCTATGATTGTAAATTTTAATTGTATAGATGATTTACGTAGTTGGTTATCTAATGATCCTTATGTTAAAGGTAATGTTTGGAATCTTCAAACATTACAAATAATACCTTTAAAATTACTAGATAAGTAACTCTTATAAATTATCCAAATTTAATAAAACAATGTATATTAAGAAGAAAAATTACTTTACTATTTTTAATTAATTTTTAGTATATTATACTAAATAGGTTATTTTTTGAAAAATTTAGTCGACTTTGATTATGTTAATATTAAAGATAAAGAGTTAACTAATCTATTCTTATCCTCAAATAATATAAAAAAATATATTTTAGGTATAAATAAATATACAAGATCTATTATAAAGTATATTAAAATAGATGGTATTATAGATGATTTTACTAGAGTACAAAGTTCTAGAAAAAAGTCTATTTTAAAACTAGAAAATATAAACAAAAGTGATTCTATAATTTTATGTGCAGTTACAGGAAGTCCATTAGAAGTACATAATAGACTAAATTCTATGGGTTATAGAAATATTAATTATTTAGCTTTTTATAAGTATTCATCTTTAGATATATTAAAACCACCTTTTATATGTGATTTTGAAAATGACTTTTTATTAAATAAAGATAGATACAATTATACATATAATTTACTTTCAGATAAAAAATCACAAATGATATTCAACAAAATTATTAATTTTAAAATTACTTTTGATTTTAAATTTATGAAAGGGTTTGTTAATAATCATAAAGACCAATATTTTGATAAAGATATAATTAAAAATAAAATATCAAATATAGTTTTTTTTGATGGTGGAGGTTATATTGGAGATACATCTTTAGAAGTTATTAAAAATTATCCAGATTTTAAGAAAATATATTTAGTAGAACCAATTGCAAAAAACATTGAAATAGCAAAACGAAATTTACTAAATTATAGTAATATAGATTTTTTTAATATAGGTATATCAGATCAAAAAATGATTCTAAATTCATATGAAGATAAGTCATTTTCTAATATATACGGATTAGATGATGGTGACTTAATAGAAATTAATACTATAGACAATATATTAAAAAACCAAAAAATAGATTTTATAAAGCTTGATATTGAAGGTGCTGAATTAAATGCTATTAATGGAGCTATAGAGACAATAAAAAATTATAATCCAATATTGGCTATTTGTATATATCATCAAGCATCTCACTGGTATAGTGTTCCTAAAGCTGTATTGAAAATAAATCCATCTTATAAAGTATATGTTAGACACTATATGGAAGGCATATACGAAACCGTTATGTATTTTATACCATGATTATTATAGTATATAAAGTGTTAATTAATTTTATTAAATTATATTAATGTGGTATAAGAATTAACGTCTTTATTAGTTATATTTAACTATAATATCTTATATGATAACTATATATTAGGAATAAAATAATATGGAAGTATATTTAGATAATAATGCTACAACAATGTTAGATCCAACAGTATATGAAGAGATGAAACCATTCTTTTGTGACAAATATGGTAATCCTAATTCATTACATAGATTTGGTGCTGGAACGCATCCTAAAATGGTAGAATCTTTGAATTATTTATATGATGGAATTAACGCTAAAGATGAAGATGATATTTTAATAACAGGTAATGCTACAGAGAGTAATAATTGTGTGTTAAAAGGTGTTTGGATAGATATGATTTTAAATGGCGATAAAGATCATATTATTACAACAGAAGTTGATCATCCTGCTATAACAGCTGTTTGTAGGTTTTTAGAAGAAAAAGGGGTAAAAGTAACATATTTAAATGTTAATGAAGAAGGAAATATAGATGCTTCTAGTGTAGAAAAAGCTATTACTAAAAAGACTGCATTAGTATCTATTATGTGGTGTAATAATGAGACAGGAAAAATTTTCCCTATTGAAGAAATAGGTAAAATTTGTAAAAAGAATGATGTATTATTTCATTCAGATGCTACTCAGGCAATAGGAAAGATTAAAGTAGATGTTCAAAAGGCTAATTTAGATTTTATAACATTTTCAGCTCACAAATTCCATGGTCCAAAAGGTGTTGGAGGATTATATATAAGATCAGGTGTTAAATTGACTCCTTTATTACATGGTGGGGAACAAATGGGTGGTAAAAGAGCAGGTACTGTTGATGTAGCATCTATGGTAGGTATGGGATTGGCTATGAAAAAAGCTACTTCTAAAGATGCCCTTGATTATGAAAATAGTTATGTTAAGAATTTAAGAAATAAATTAGAAGATGCAATTTTAGAGCTTCGTGATACTATTGTAATTGGAGGGAAGAGTAATAGAACACCAAATACTTCTTTAATTAGTATAAGAGGAGTTGAGGGCGAGGCTATGCTTTGGGATTTAAATCAAAAAGGTATAGGTGCTAGTACAGGAAGTGCATGTGCTAGTGAAGATTTGGAAGCTAATCCTGTTATGAATGCATTTGGTAGTGATAGTGAATTAGCACACACTGGAGTTAGATTCTCTTTAAGTAGATTTAATACAATAGAACAAATTGATTATGCAATTGAAGTTATTATAAATGCAGTTAAAAGATTAAGAAGTATTTCTAGTTCATATGCATATACTCCAAAAGAACATAAGTCTAAATTGTAAGAAAGGATCAAAGATGGCTAAGAATAGTTTAATTAGTGGTTCAATTTGGGATGAGTATTCTAACCAAGTTGTAAAAAGAATGGATAGTCCAACTCATCAAGGTGAGATTAGAGAAGATGAAGCTAAAAAATTAGGTGGTAAATTAATAGTAGCTGATTTTGGTGCTGAAAGTTGTGGAGATGCTGTTAGATTATATTGGGTAGTTAATGAAAAAAATAATGTAATATTAGATTCAAAATTTAAATCATTTGGATGCGGTACTGCTATTGCTTCAAGTGATGCTATGGCAGAGTTATGTATTGGTAAAAAAGTTGAAGATGCTGTAAAAATAACTAATATTGATGTAGAACATGCCCTAAGAGATGATCCAAATACTCCAGCAGTACCACCTCAAAAAATGCACTGTTCTGTTATGGCATATGATGTTATAAAAAAAGCTGCATCTACATATATGGGTGTTGACGAAAATAGTTTTGAAAAAGAACAGATGGTTTGTGAATGTGCTAGAATATCACTAGATACTATAACAGATGTTATTAAAATCAATGATTTAAATAGTCTTGAGGAAATAACAGATTATACAAAAGCTGGTGCATTTTGTAAATCTTGTATAAAACCAGGTGGACATGAAGATAGAGAGTTGTATTTAACAAATATATTAAAAGATACTAGAGAATCTATGGAAGAAGATAGATTAAAAAATGCTGCAGATTCATCTATTAAAAATAATATATCTTTTGATAAAATGACAATGGTTCAAAAAGTAAAACATTTAGAATCTGTTTTAGATGAGCATGTAAGACCTATGTTAGTTATGGATGGTGGCAATATGGAAGTAATTGATATAAAAGAAAATGTTCCACATTATGATATATATATAAGATACTTAGGTGCTTGTAGTGGATGTTCTAGTAGTAGTTCTGGTACACTTTATGGTATTGAGTCTATATTACAAGAAAAAATAGATGAAAATATAAGAATATTACCAATTTAGATTTGGTAATATTTTTTAAAAGTTTATTAATTATTTTTATTTAGGTTTGAATGATTTTTTAGTTTTACAAACTTGTGGAAATATACAATCATCACAATTGGGTTTTATAGCTTTACATATGTATCTTCCAAAAAGTACCATTGCTTGATGATATATATGTAGTTCATCACCTTTTAATTTTTTTACTAACTCTTTTTCTGTTTCATTTACATTTGTTGCATAACTAAGTCCTAATCTATGTGATACTCTAAATACATGAGTATCTACAGCCATAAGATTTGCACCTTTATACTCTATCATAAATACATTTGCTGTTTTATTACCAACTCCAGCTAGTTTTATTAGTTGTTTTTCATCGTGAGGAATTTTACCATTAAAATTCTCAACTACACTTTGAGCCATTTTTATTATATTTTTTGATTTATTATTAAAAAAAGAGCAGCTTTTTAATAAAAACTTAACATCTTCTAAGGATGCAATTGCTAATTCATATACATTCTTATATTTTTCAAATACTTCAGGAGTTATTATATTAACTCTTTTATCAGTACATTGAGCTGATAGTATTATAGCAATTAGCAATTCATAATCATTTTTATAGTTTAGTTCTGTGACTGAATTACTATAGTTTTTTATAAAAGCCTCTTTTATTATACTTATATCTTTTTGTGTTGCTTTTTTCATAATCATATTTTATTAGTTTATTTTAAATACTAGATTAAGTTGTTATAAAATAGTTTAACTAAGATATAAAAAGCTTTAATTTATTTAAAGGATTTATAAATATGTTAAAACAAAATGTATTAGATAGGTTAAATGAACAAATAAATTTATAACACTATTCATCTAATTTATATTTATCTATGAGTTCATGGTGTAGTTCAAAAGGATTAGAAGGATCTTCATCATTTTTGTTAGCTCATGCAAATGAATAACTAGAACATATACATAGGCTATTTGATTATGTGAATCAAAAAGTTTCACAAGCTTTAATTAAGAGTATAAATGGACCTAAAAATCAATTTAAAGATATGAAAGAGGTATTTGAAGAGACATATAAACTACTAGTAAAATTAATGAGTTAGTTGATTTTACATTAAGTAATAAAGACTTTTCTACTTTTAATTTTCTTCAATGGTATATAAAAGAACAGCATGATGAAGAGGCACTATTTAAATCTATTTTGTATAAAATCAGTATAATATGTATTAGTGGACAAGGATTACATATGATATATGAACAAATATCAAAAATAGGAAAAGCTAAAGTTATATCTCAATCTATGAAATATATTTTATAATTTTTTTATTTTATCTATTTCATCTCTTATTCTAATAGCCTCTTCAAAGTTTAAATCTTTAGATGCTTTAGTCATAGCTTGCTTTAATTCTAGTATCATTTTTCTTCTTTGACTTGTAGGTATTTTTTCTAATTTTTCTTTTGTTAATGCTGTATTATCATATTCTTCTAACTTTAGATTTTGATCTAATTGTCTTTTTGTTGATTGGGGTGTTATACTATTTTTTATATTATGTTCTTTTTGAATTTTTCTTCTTCTATTAGTTTCATCAATAGCAAACTGCATAGAGTCAGTAGTTTTTTTTGCAAATAATATAGCTTTACCATTTATATTTCTAGCACCTCTTCCTATTGTTTGTATTAGTGAAGTTTTACTTCTTAAAAACCCTTCTTTATCAGCATCTAGTATAGCTACAAGAGAGCTTTCTGGTATATCTAAACCTTCTCTTAATAAGTTTATACCAATTAATACATCAAATTCTCCTAATCTTAATGATCTAATTATTTGATTTCTTTGTATAGCATCTATTTCACTATGTATATATTTTACTTTTATTCCAAGATCACTATAATATGATGCTAGTTCTTCAGCCATCTTTTTTGTTAATACTGTTACTAATACTCTCTCATTTTTAGCGACTACTTTTTTGATTTCATCAAATAATGTTTCTACTTGATATGTACTATCTATTATTTCAATTTTTGGATCAAGAAGTCCTGTTGGTCTTATAATTTGTTCGGCTATTATTGAGCTTTTTTCTACTTCAAGTTCATTTGGAGTAGCACTTACAAATAAAAAATATGGAGATTTTTTTATAAATTCATCAAACTTTAAAGGTCTATTATCCAATGCACTAGGTAATCTAAATCCATACTCTACTAATACCTCTTTTCTACTACGATCAGCAGCATGCATACCACGAAATTGGGGTAATGATACATGTGATTCATCTACTATTAATAAAAAATCTTCATCTAATTGTTCAAAATAGTTTAATAAAGAGTAAGGAGTCTCCCCTTCTTTTTGTCCTGTTAAATGTCTAGCATAGTTTTCTATTCCTTTACACATACCAGTACCTTCTATCATTTCTAAATCAAACTCTACTCTTTGTTTTAATCTTTGGTACTCTACTAATCTATCTTGTGATTTTAAGAACTTTAATCTATCTTCCAATTCCTCTTCTATTTTTTTTACAGCAATTGCTAATTTATCATTTGATACTACAAATGGATTTACAGAATATATTACTATTTCATTTAATGATTTAGTTTTATTATTAGTTATATATTCATGTTTTGTTATATTTTCTACTTCATTGTCAAAAAACTCTATCTTTATATATTCATCTTCAAAATATGCTGGATATATATCTATTACATCACCATTTACTCTAAAATCAGATCTATCAAAAAATTTATCATTTCTTTTATATCCCATTTCTATAAGTTTTAATAAAAGTTGTTTTTGAGTATATTCAATTCCTACTTCAATTTTTTGTACCATAGTTTTATACTCTTCAGGATTACCAAGACCATAATTAGCTGAAACAGAAGCTATTACAATAACATCTTGAGTTGATAATAAAGATGCTGTTGTACTAAGTCTTAGTCGCTCTAATTCTTCATTAATAGAACTATCTTTTTCTATAAATAGATCAGAACGGGGTATATATGCTTCTGGTTGATAGTAGTCATAATAAGATATAAAGTATTCTACATGATTATTTGGAAAAAATTGTTTAAATTCACTATATAGTTGTGCTGCTAATGTTTTATTATGTGTCATTATTAGTGTTGGTTTTTGAGTTTTTTCTATTACTTTAGCCATAGTATAAGTTTTACCAGATCCAGTTACACCAAGAAGTGTATTGTATTGATTACCTTTTGTTATAGATGAGCTTAATTTTTCTATAGCTTGAGGTTGATCTCCTGCTGGTTGATAGTTACTAAATACTTTAAATTTTTTTATAATTTACCCTTTTGACTTGTTATATTGATCTTGATATAAAATAATTCATAATTTATAAAAATTTGATATTTTTAAACTCCCCATTATTTATGATACTATATTCACTACTACATTCAAAAGATGGTATGTTTATATACTCTTTATTTTTAAATTTATATGATTTTCCTTGATGGTAGTGGCCTTCTATTATAATATCTTCTTTAAAATATTTTGTTCTATTTTTAGCCAATATTTCAAAATATGATATATCACTACATATATATTTATATATTAATTTATTATGTACTCGTTTACTAAATATATCATTGATATCTAATATACCTAATATTTTTAAAAATATACTATTTCTTATAATTTTACAATATATACTATATATAAAACTAATAAACAGATCTCCATGATTTAAAGATACTATTTTTTGATCATTTTTACTATCTTTATCATTTATTATAGCTTGTATAGGTTGCTGTTCTCTTGGAAATACTATTATATTATGAAAAATATCACTTAAATTATAGTCATGATTACCCTCTAGGTATATAATAGGAATATCTTTTGATATTTTATTTAATAAATCAATAGCATTTTTATTTTTAGATATAAAAAAATTATTTTCAATACATAAAAAATCAAAAATATCTCCCATAAGTATAATCTGACTTACACATATCTCTTTAGAACCAATTTTATTCAATAGTTCTAATAATTTTGTTCTTTTTTTATTATAGTGAACATCTGATAATAGTAGTGTATTTTCTATTAGATTAAGGAACATATGCAATACTTGGTATACCTAAAGTCTCTTTATATCCATAGATGATATTAGCATTTACAACAGCTTGTGATGAAGCACCTCTTAGTAGATTATCTATACTACTAGTAATAAATAGTGCTTTGTCATTTTTTATAGCATATATATCACAAAAATTTGTTCCACTAGTTGATTTTATATCTACAGGAGATTTTTTTATTCTTATAAAAGGAGAGTTTTTATATCTATTATTTAATATATCTTCTACATTTATATCTTTTTTCAATGTAGCATAAATAGATACTAACATACCTCTTGTAAGAGGTAGTAAATGTGGTACAAAATTTATTTTTATATCTTTATTTGTAATTTTTTTTATCTTCTCTTTTATTTCAGGTGAATGTCTATGATGAAATGGATTATATGCAAATGAATTTTCATTTATATTACAGTAGTGATTTATATCATTTGCTATTTTTCCAGCACCACTAACACCTGATTTTGCATCTATAAATACTTCACAACCTTCATTAATATAAGGAATAAAAGGTAAAATAGCCAATAAACAAGCAGTAGGATAACATCCAGGATTTGCTACTAAAGAGCTATTTTTTAAATCATCTTTAAAATATTCACTAAGACCATATATAGCTTGTGATAGATTCTTTTTATCTATATGTTTAGTATAATATTTTTCATAACTATTGATATCTAATCTATAATCAGCACTTAAATCTATGACTTTTACCCCTAAATCCAACAGTTCTTTAGCTAAGCTCATAGATGCTTTATGTGGAAGCGCTAAAAAACATAATGATGCTACTTTTGATATATCATTAGAATTTGATTTTGATACATCTATTTCACAGACATTTTGCAAACAAGGATGTAAAGTAGATGAGGTAGTATTTCCTTTAGTATTAGCTATATATTTTATATCAAAATTTGGATGATTTATCAATATTTTTATAAGTTCAAGACCAGTGTATCCACTCACTCCTACAATAGCTACATTTATCATATATTTAACTTTTCATAATATACATCTAAAACTTCAAACTCTTTTTTACCATCTGGTAAATTCACTACTATTTCATCGCCTTCTTCTTTGCCTATTAATTGCTTAGCTAAGGGAGAATTAAATGATATTAATCCTTTATTAGGATCGGTTTCTACACTTCCTACTATATGGTATTTAAACTCTTTTTGCTCTTTTATATCTAATAGTTTTATAGTAGAACCAAAACTAATCTTTATATGAGGTAGGTTTTTTGGATCTATTATTATAGCTTTAGAAATTGTATCTTGTAGAGTTGCTATTTGTATATCTATTAGTTTTAATTTATCTTTTTCTGCATGATACTCTGCATTTTCTTTTAAATCACCCAATTGTCTAGCCTCTTCAAGAGCTATTAGGGTATTTGGTCTATCACTATTTTTTAAAAACTCTAACTCATTAGTTATATTTTTATATCCTATATTTGTCATTGGTTCTTGTTGCATAAATCACTCCATCAATATAATAGACTTAAAACATTAAAACTCTTATATAATCTTAACAAATCTTTACTAATATAACTATCATATAATTTAAGATTATTAATTAAATTATTAACTAATATTTTATAATGAATTAATCCAATTATTAAACTCATCTATTTGTAATAAAGTTTGTTTAGTAGAAGTACCACCATATGAGTCTTTGGAATTCATACTATTATCAAGATTTAATATATCTAAAATCTCTTCATTTATATTACTAAGTTCTTTATTGCAAGCTCTTATTTCATCAATAGTTAATTGGCTTACATCTTTATTTAAATTATTAGCTATATTTACAACATCTTTTGTTATATAGTAAGCTGTTCTAAAAGGTATATTTGACTTTTGTACTAAATAATCAGCTAAATTTGTAGCACTTAAATGACCTACTTGACAAGCTTTTTGCATATTTTCTTTATTTATGCTCATTGTTTTTATGACTTCATTTAATATATCTAATGATATCTCAATAGTCTTAACACTATCAAATACACCCTCTTTATCTTCTTGAGTATCTTTATTATAAGCTAGAGGTAAACCTTTCATCACAGTTAAAAGTGACATTAAATTACCATATACTCTTCCAGTTTTTCCTCTTAAGAGTTCTGGTACATCTGGATTTTTTTTCTGAGGCATTATTGAACTAGTAGTTGAGTATTCATTACTAATACTAATAAAACCAAACTCATAACTAGACCATAGTATTAACTCTTCAGATAATCTACTAATATGCATCATAACCATACTAATATTAAATAATATCTCTAAAGCAAAATCTCTATTACTAACACTATCAAGAGCATTTTGTGTTGGATTATCAAATCCTAGATTAGAAGCTGTGTAAAATCTATCAATATTGTGTGAAGTACCACTTAAAGCAGCACTACCTAATACACATAAATTGTTTCTATTAAATGAACTATCAAATCTCTCATAATCTCTTTTAAACATATTTGCATATGCTAACATATGATAAGCGAAGTTTATAGGTTGGGCGTGTTGTAAGTGAGTCATACCAGGTAGGAGTGTAGTAGTATGTTTAGAAGATATATCTAAAAAACTCTTTATAATAGTTTTTAGTTTATTCATTATAGTTTTATTTTTATCTTGTATATATAAAGAAAAATCAGTACAAACTTGGTCATTTCTACTTCTTGCTGTGTGTAGCTTTTTTGCTACATCACCTATGATATCTATTAATCTACTCTCAATAGCCATATGAATATCTTCATCTTTTATATTAAAAACAAATATATCATTATCTATTTCATCTTCTATTTTTAAAAGACCCTTTTCAATACTATTTTGATCCTCTTTTGTGATAATATTTTGTAAAAATAGCATCTTACTATGTACAATAGAGCCTTTTATATCCTGTTTATATAACTGCTTATCAAATAGTAGTGAAGAGTTAAACTCATCTAATAATCTATTATTCTCATCTTTTAAAAATTTTGTTTTTTTTGATATATCTTGCATATATATTCCTATAAATATAAAAATTTTGTATAAAATGTTTCTTAAAATAAGTAGTCATTATATCATCTATTTATTTGATATTGATTTAATAATTTATCTTGAATTAGATTATATAAATAAAAAAAGAATTATAAAATTCTTTTAATATATACTAAAGCCCTAATCTATCTATATATTTAGATTTAATGTGATTAAATAGTAACATTTTTTAAGTTACTATTAAGTTTATATTAAAAATATATACAATAAAATTCTTTTTTTATAAAATAAACTATATAAAAAATAAATATTAAGTAATAAAAAAATTTTATAAAATATCAAAAAATATATAATAGAAACTATAAAAAAGGATAATAATATGAGTACAAATATCAACCAAAAAAAAATATAATATACACTACAATCTACTAAAAGTATATTTAGTAATATATTATTAGGATTATTGGTCTTTACACTACTATTTAGTAACTCTAATGCTAATAGTAATACAAACAATAATATTACTGATACTAATATACTAGTTGATAATGGGTTAATGGGGTCAACAAAAGGTGAGGCAAATATAAATCAAGGAGATTTTACATATAAGCTTGATATAAAAACACCCAAAGGTATATCAGGTCTCAACCCAAACTTGAGTATAAACTACAATTCAGCTAGTAATATGAACTCAATCCTTGGAAAAAGTTTCGCACTAGGTGGTCTTGGAAGTATATCAAAATGTAATGAAAACCTATTTAAAGAAAAACAAGATAACAAAAGAGATTATAACTACTGTTTAAACGGACAAAAGTTACTATTAGTAGACCCATCTAATATATATGGTTCAACTAATAGTGAATATAAAACAGCAATAAACACTCAAAGTAAAATCATCAAAAAAGCAAATCACTGGGAAGTATATACAAAAGATGGACTTATATATGAATATGGAAATGATGAAATGAGTTCAGATGATAGTAATCAAAACAGTGCTGAAATCTCAAACGAAAATCCAAACTCAAAATTAGGAGATGCAATATATAAACTAACCACTATAAAAGATAGATACTCTAATCAAATAAGATATTACTATCATCCAAACAATCATGATGTATCAAATAGTATCAAAAAAATATAATACTCTAATAGTAAAATAGAATTCATATATGAAAATATAAGTGATAAAAGAACAACATATTTTAAAGGAACTAAAAAAAATATAAACCAAAGAGTAAAAAAAATCATAATAAAAACTAACAATAAAGAGCTATCATCTATAAATATAAACTATGAATTCAAACAAAACCAATCAAAAATAAAATCAATCCAAAAATGTCTTAGAAATATACAAACTAATAGCAATGAGTGTCTACAACCTGTAGAGTTTAGTTGGAGTGATAGTGGGAAAAATGATTTTGGAGAGTTTAAATTATGGTTTTCAAAGGATCAAGGAGCACATTCAGATTCATATATTACAGGTTCAAATAGTAATGGAGTATATAGTGCATTAATGGATATGAATGGAGATGGCTTACCAGATAGAGTAGTACATCATAATTATAATACTAAAACAACAGGATTACATGTAGCACTAAATAGTGGAAAACCATCAAAAGTCACAGCAATAAAAAACAGTAAAGATGAAGATCTAAGAATAGTATATAGTACCCTAAAAGATAGTAGTGCATATATATCAAACCAAAAATCAATTCATCCAAATATAGCTATAAAAAAATCACCTAAAAGTGTCTTAAAAGAGTTTTATAGAAAAAATGGCTTAGGAGAGTATGATAAAATAAGCTTCAAATATAAGAATCTAAAATATTCAAAAGAGCATGGATTACAAGGCTTTGAAGAAATAGAAGTTATTAATCACAAAACAAAAACAAAAACAGTAGATATCTTCAATCAAAACTATCCATTATCACAAAGTCTAAAAAATAGTAAAACATACCTAAATGATATACTACAACATGAAACAACGAATCTAATACAGATAAAAAGTTATTATAAAAATAAAGAAATAGTAAACATACAGCAAAAACAAACAGTAATAAAACAGTATGATATAAAAGGGGAGTATTTAAAAACAGTATATAAAATAAATGATGAATTTGATGAATATGGAAATATAAACTATATACAAAACACAATAAAAAACGACCAAACAAACGAAAAATATAGCACCATCACCCAAAATATATACTCAAACAATCAAGAAAAATGGATACTATCAAGACTAGACTATACACAAGTCACACACATAGACCCAAATGATGAAAAGGTAGTAAGAAAATCAGCATTTACATATGATGAGCAAAAAGGTACACTACTTATGCAAGTAATACAACCAAATAGTAGTGAAGATGAGAGTAAAAATCAACTAATAACAAAATATGAGTATAACAAATATGGAAATCAGATCAAAAAAACAACACAAGCAAACAATATAAAACAGAACATAGTAAAATATACATACGATAAAGATCAAAAAAACATAATAAAAACAGTCAATAGCAAAGGACACATTCAAACAAAAGAGTATGATATAAGAGACAATATCATAAAAGTAACCAATCCAAATAATATAATCACAACAATAAAATATGATAGTCTAGGAAGAAAACTAGAAGTAGTAAAAAACAATAAAATAAAAACTACATATGAATACACATATGATAATAGTGTAAAAAATTCACTATATAAAATAATAATAAAATCAGACATAAAAGGAGAGCAAACAACATACTATAATATACTAAATAAAAAACTACAAACTATAAAAATAGGATATGATGGAAGTAAAATATATGAAGATATAATATACAATGATAAGAATCAAATAATAAAACAAAGCACACCATATAAAGCTAATGAAAATCCACAATATATAGTAAGTACATATGATATATTAGGAAGAATCACATCAATACAAAAACCATCACAAAATGAAGAGTTAAAAAGAAGATATATATATGATAAATTAACAACTACAACAATAAATGAAAAAAATCAAGCGAAAATAGTAACAAGAAATATAAACGATAAAGTAATAAAAGTACAAGAACAAAATAGTCATATAAACTATTTTTATGATGCAATAGGAAACTTAGTAAAAACAACAGACACAAAAAATAATAAAATCATAATGGACTATGATAAATATGGGAATAAAATCTATATGAAAGACCCTGATATGGGTGAGTATAGCTATGAATACAATGCCCTTAAAAAACTAACCAAACAAAAAGATGCAAAAAATCAAATAACAACATATATATACGATAGCCTAGGAAGAGTAATACAAAAAAATATGCCCCAAGAAATAGTAATATATGTATATGATAAAAGTAAAAATGGTCTTGGAAAACTATCATACACCCTAACATATAAAAATGATAAAATAATATATAAAAAAGAGTACTACTATAATACAAACACACAAATCCAAAAAACAGTAGAATATATAGATGATAAAAAATTCACTACAAGATATGAATATGATAATCTTG
>Ga0233438_10001618_pt1 | contig 24273 bp, 20 predicted proteins | sample SI_123_September_FD_182720 | JGI IMG/M metagenome (GOLD analysis project Ga0233438, IMG submission 182720) | Seawater microbial communities from Saanich Inlet, British Columbia, Canada - SI_123_September2016_10_MG | ecosystem: Environmental > Aquatic > Marine > Inlet | place: Canada: British...
AAGAGTTTATAGTAATTATTTGTATAAATACTAGTGACATTAATATATTTTTTAAGTTCATTTTTAATCTTATTTATGATTTTAGGACTGCTAATGTAACATATAAGTGTTACATTTTGATTACATTATTTTAATATTAATTTAAGGAATAATTATTAAAAATATAAGGGAAGCCATAGTATATAAAATCAAAAATATTTTTTGTTAATAATAGGAATTAAAAAAGTGTATCATTTAATATAAGCTACATTTTGATATCATTTTTATAATATTCATTTAAGGAACTATTATGAAATATGGTGAAAAAGAGATATTAGATTTTAATATAGATAATAAAGATAATTTTTGGGCTAATCAGCATAAAAAAGATTATATAATAAAAATAGAATTACCTGAATTTATGGCTAAATGTCCTAGAAGTGGTTATCCAGATTTTGCTACTATATATTTAGAATATAGACCAAATAAATTAGTAATAGAATTAAAAGCTTTGAAAATATATATAAATTCTTTTATGAATAGATATATATCTCATGAAAATAGTGCAAATGAGATTTTTGATACTTTATATAGTAAATTAGACCCTAAATGGATAAAAATAAAAGCTGATTATAAACCACGAGGTAATGTCCATACTATAATAGAAATAGATAGTTCTACAATGGATCAATAAAAGGATTTTAAGATGGAAAGATTAGTAACTACATCACAAGCAGCAACTATTCTTAATCTATCACTACAGGGTATTCATTATAGAATAAAAAACAATCAATTAAGAGCTATAAAAAAAGATAATAAAACATATGTTTATATACCAAAAGAGTTACAAGAAGAAGCCAATGATACAAAAATATCTAGTGAAAAAAGTAATTTAGAAGATAATTTTAGTATCAATAGAGTAGTAGAAGCTAAAAATGAACAAATATCATTATTAAAAGATTCTATGTTATGGATGAAAAATCAATATAAAGAAGAAATTAATCGTATAGAAAAGAATCAAAAAAAAATTACAAAAGTTTTTAACCATGAAATAACTCTACTTCAAAATGCTTTTAATGAGATGAGATCTATTTATAAATCACAAAATAAAACATTAACATCTATTAATAAAGTAGAGAATAATGAAAAACCAAATTTAGATGAAAAAGTAGAATTTATTACTTTAAAAGATTTTTTTATTAGAATGAAAAAATATAATAAAACCGATCTACAAATAAAGCAGATTATATTACATAGAATTAAGCTAAAAGACACTAGATTTATACTAGATAAAGTTTTGCAAAAAATTATGATTAAAGATGAAGAGTACTTAGATTTGATTTAATATTTTAATAAATAATAATTTAAGTACCTCTCTTCAGATACCCTATCACAATATTTAAAAAAGTGCCTTGCTATGTTCCCATCCTGGAGCTTTGCTTTTAAAAATACTTGAAAAGGTCTAAAGAGAAGCATTCAAGACATATTATATACTCTTATAATATCTTCAATGCTTCTCTTTTGATATTTTGTAAAAGATAAGTAATTATAACAAAAATAACTTTTATAATAATTAATAATATTTATATATACTATTAATTATATATCTATTTCTTGTTTTAAATCTAATTTTATATTATATTGTTTTAAACTTTTTAGGACCTGTTGTATGAATAGATACACCATTAGTATCAACAGCTACTGTTACAGGCATATCTTCTATTTCAAATTCATAAATAGCTTCCATTCCCATCTCTTCAAAGGCCACTATTTTGGCTTCTTTTATGGATTGGGATATTAAATAAGCAGCACCACCTGTTGCAATTAAATAAATAGATTTGTACTCTTTTATTAAATCAATAGTTGGTTGTTTTCTCTCTGCCTTTCCTATCATTCCTAATATACCTATTTCCATCATATCTTTTGTAAATTTATCCATTCTTGTTGCTGTAGTAGGACCTGCTGGACCAACTTTTTCATCTCCTACAGCATCAACTGGACCTACATAATAAATAAACTTTCCTTTTAGACTAAGATTATTAGGAAGAGGTTTCTTTATTTTTTTATACTCGATTATTTTTTTATGTGCAGCATCTCTTGCTGTTAGTATTTTCCCTGATAATAAAATAGTATCACCTGATTTGAATTGAGATATATTATCTTTTGTTAAGTCTTTGATATTTACTTTTTTTATTGAATCAATAGGTAGTTTGATATCAGGCCATATATTTAAAGATGGTTTTTTAAAGATAGCTGAACCATTACCATTTAATGTAAAATGAATATGTCTAGTTGCTGCACAATTTGGTATTATAGCAACAGGTAGGGATGCAGCATGACATGGATAATCCAGTATCTTTACATCTAATACAGTAGCTATTCCACCAAGACCTTGAGCTCCTATTCCTAGTTTATTAATATCTTGATATAGTTTTAATCTAAGTTCTTCTAATGGTGTAGAGGCTCCTTTTTTTTCTAGTTCTTGTATATTTATACTTTGCATTAAAGACTCTTTAGCAAGTATCATAGCTTTTTCTGGATTACCACCTATACCTATTCCTAATATTCCAGGAGGACACCACCCTGCACCCATATTTGAAACTTCTTTCATAACCCAATCATAAATACTATCATTTGGATTTAGAATAGTGAATTTTGCCTTATTTTCACTTCCACCACCTTTTGCTGCTACTGTTATATCTATATAATCACTATTATTAACACTTGTATGTATAATACAAGGTGTATTGTCTTTCGTATTTATTCTTTTGCCTGCGGGATCTTTTACTATAGATGCCCTTAATGGATTAGCTTCATTTTTATATCCTAATGATACACCTTGATTAATGACATCTTCAAGTTCATCTAATAGTTCTAATTTTGCATTTAAACCAATTTTTACAAATATATTAATAGATCCTGTATCTTGACATATAGGTCTGTGTCCAATAGCACACATTTTAGAGTTTATTAGTATTTGTCCTATAGCATTTTTAGCTGCAGGTGATATCTCTTTTTTATATGCAGTTGACATAGCTTTTACAAAATCTTCAGGGTGATAATATGATATATATTGAATAGCATCTGCAATACTATTTTTTATATCATCTTGTTTTATTACATTCATATTTATCCTAATAATAAGTATTTGAGTAATTTTATCTAATAATAGATTATATCTATTTTAAGAGCCTATTATATAGCTATAAAGCCTATATTTTAGGTAGCCATACTTGGTGTATACAATCTATTTTTTATATAGGTAATTTCATTTTGGAATATATTTTATATTCAATATCTTTATATTTAAATTCTAAAGAATTTGAATGTAAAAGTAGTCTAGAGTGTCCTGTATATTTTACTCTATTTTCTAATGTTAGTTTTTTACATAGATATTGATCTGCTATTATTTCATTAACTCCATATATAGGATCACCTATTATTGTATGATTAATGTGGTTTAGATGTACTCTTATTTGATGTTGTCTTCCTGTTAGTGGAATAGCTTCAATTAAAGATTGGTTAGTATTTTTATAATATTTTATAGGGTTAATTATAGTTTGAGATATTTTTCCATTTTTGGATACAGTCATTTTTACACCAATTGCACTATTTATATCTTTTGTTATGGGTTTGTCTATTAATATTTGTTTAGATATTTTACCTTTTACGAAAGCTAGATATGATTTTTTGTACTTTTTTTGTTCAAACATCTTTTTTAAAATAGTCTCACTGTTTTTATTCAATGATACTAATACCAATCCAGATGTTTGTGCATCTATTCTATGTGCTAGATTTGAGTTTTGGCCAAAATGATACCTTATTTCATCTAATAGTGAATATGTAGTATTTTTAGATATGGGGTGTACCATTAAATTTGATGGTTTATCAAATATAGCAAAATCTTTAAAAATTAAAAGAGGTTTTAGTCCCTTCGTACTTCCTTGAAATTGTGCCACATAAATATACTCTTCTTTTATAATATCTGATATTTTATATGTTATATTTTTTGAATCAAATATTCGTCCACGACTTAAATATTTTTGTAATATCTTTCTATGTAAATTTAGATCTTGTATTAGTGCTAGTTGTATTTTCTTACCATATGGTACTTTATATTTTTTTAATATAAAAGGCAACTTTTATTATCCTAATATTCTATTTTTATAAATAGTTGATCTAATCAAAATGATAACAAAATTAAACCATATATTTGATTTTTTTTGATAGTATACTTTTAATAAATTTTTATTAAAATAAAGAGGTTGGAATATGGTAGAAAGATACTCAAGAGATGAAATGAGTAGTAAATGGAGTATGCAAGCAAAATATCAAGCATGGTTAGATGTAGAGATATCTGTAGTAAAAGCTTGGTGCAAACTAGGACTTATTCCTAAAGATGATGCTAATAAAATAGTAAAAAATGCAACTTTTAATATCAAAGAAATAGATGAGATAGAATCTATAACAAAACACGATTTAATAGCTTTTACACAAAGTGTTTCATATAGTTTGGGGGAAGAGTCTAGATGGTTTCACTATGGGATGACATCTTCAGATACTATTGATACAGCTGTAGCACTTCAAATGAAAGATTCTATTAATTTGATAATAGATGATGTTAAAATATTAATGAAAACGATAAAAAAAAGAGCAAATGAACATAAAATGACTTTAATGGTAGGAAGAAGTCATGGAATACATGGTGAACCTATTACATTTGGATTGACATTAGCTATTTGGTATGATGAAATATCAAGACATCTAAAAAATCTAGAAGAGACAAAACAAGTTATTTGTGTAGGGCAAATATCTGGAGCAATGGGTAATTTTGCACACTCACCTATAAAACTCGAAGAGTATGTATGTGAAGAATTAGGATTAGAAGCATCAAAAGTATCTAATCAAGTAATACAAAGAGATATTTATGCAAGACTTGCTACATCATTAGCTCTTTTGGCATCTTCTGTTGAAAAATTCGCAGTTCAAATTAGACATTTACAACGTACAGAAGTTTATGAATGTGAAGAGTTTTTTGCTAAAGGACAAAAAGGCTCTTCTGCTATGCCACATAAAAGAAATCCTATTTTAACTGAAAACTTAACAGGTTTATGTAGAATTATTAGATCTTATAGTATTCCTGCTATGGAAAATGTAGCCTTATGGCATGAACGAGATATATCACATAGTTCTACAGAGAGATTTTGGTTAAAAGATTCATTTGTTACTAGTGATTTTATGTTATATAGAGTCAATAATGTAATAGCTAATTTAACAGTATTTCCTAAAAATATGATGAAAAACCTTAATCTTACAGGTGGACTTGTATTTTCTCAAAGAGTTTTATTAGAATTACCATTAAAAGGTATTAGTAGAGAAGAGGCTTATAAAATAGTACAAAAAAATGCTATGAAAGTGTGGGATAGTTTACAAAAAGGTGAATCTTCTACTAATGAAAAAGGCGAATCTTTATATTTACAATATTTATTAGATGATAAAGAATTAAGATCAAATTTAACACAAGAAGAGATAAGAGAGTGTTTTAATTTTGATTACTATACTAAAAATATAGATGAAATATATAAAAGAGTTTTTATTTAATATATTCTCTTTTATTTATATAATTTATTTTGGTACATATAATTTAATAAAGTAATGAATGCTAAAGCATCTTTTTGAAGACTTATATTTTGTTTAGTTGCTATTAATTTTGGATTATTATATTTGAATGTTAAAGGTTCTTTATTTGGTCTAATAATTGCTATTTCATCTTTTTTTCTTAAAGCATAATAATCATTAAACTGCATTAGTGAAATCTCTTTTTTGTTATTTGAAAATATAGATTTACCCATAATAGGATATGATAAATCAATACCCATTAAATCTAAAGCAGTTGCTAAAACATCAGGTTGAGTTGTTAGTTTATCATATACCATAGGTTTTATATTATAGCCTAATATAATACCAGGAATTTGGAACATATTTATAGGTACCATATTAGAACCATATACTCTTACATTATGATCTGCTACTATTACAAAAATAGTATCTTTATAATATGCTTCTTTTTTAGCTTGTTTTATAAATTCACCTATTGCAAAGTCAGCATATTTAATAGCATTTTTTACACTTTTAATAGGTACATTTTCTATAAGTTCTATTTTGTTTTCTGGAAAATCAAATGGACTATGATTTGATGTTGAAAATATAACTGAAGCAAATTTTTGTTTTTTTGAATATAGTTTTTTATACTCTTCATTTGCTCTTTTAACTAAGTCCTCATCACTAACACCCCATGTACCAATAAAAGCTGGGTTTTTAAAATCTTTTTGTTCTATTATTTGATCAAATCCATTACCACTAAACCAACTTTTCATATTATCAAACCTACTCTCTCCTGCATATATAAAAGATGTATGGTAACCATATGGTTTTAATAGTTTTGATATAGTAAAATAGTCTTTTTGGGAACGATTTCTTTTTAATACTCCTCTACCAGGTACTGCAAGATTACCTGCAACTAAAGATGCAATACCTCTTACACTTCTAGTTCCACTTGAAAATAGATTTTTAAATAATATAGATTCTTTAGATAATTTATCTATATTTGGAGTTATTCCTTCTTCTCCACCAAGTGATTTTACAAATTGATAACCAATACTCTCTTGTATAAATATTATTAAGTTTTTTTGATTAGATGTTTGGAAGTTTGATTTTTCTAATCTTCTAAGTGGTAGACTTTTATTGTCAGATTTTATATTAAGAGATTTTTCAACTCTATTTAATGCTTCTTTTATACTCATATAACCATATCTTTTAGCAATATCTTTTGCTTCATGTTTAGAGTTTGTATATATAGCATATAATATACTATAAAGTGAGTTTTTTGTTATTTCATTAATCATTCTATTAGTTGAATACATAGCATCAGATATATTAGCAGCTCTATGGCCAAATGATGAGCGAATACCTATAAAAAGTATAATTATAAGTGGTATACTCAATATTACTCTTTTAAAATAATTTAATTCAAAACTATTATTAAAATTATATTTTAATTTTTTAATAAAAAATAGGATAAAACTAATAATTAATATTATAGCAATAATCAATTCAATCTTATATTCAATATAAATCATTGAAAATACTTCTTTAGGATACTTTAAATATTCTACAAATATATAATTTGGTCTAACATCATATTGAGCTATAAAAGGAAAAGTAGCCACTTCAATATATATTAAAAAACAGAATATTATTAAAAAATAATATTGTAAAAATATGTTTATAGTATATTTAAAATATTTTGGTATTAATGTTAATAATAGTATAGGAATAATCATAAAAATAGATATTATAATTAAATCAAGTCTTGAGCCATATATAAAAGATAGCCAATAATTAATACCTGTGTTATTGAATTGATTAAAATATAATAAAAAAAGTGATAATCTTCCTATAAAAAATATTAATAACATAATAATTGCATATTTAAAAAGAGATATTAAACTATTTTTCATTTGGTTCCTTTGGGTTAGTTATTAGTTTTATTTTTAGATGATTTAAATATTTTATAAATTATAAATATATATAATATTAGTAAAATAGTTATAAATATAATTGATACTTTTTTGATAATTATAAATGATACTATAAAAATGAATAGTAGAGTTGGTAATTCATTATAGGCTCTAAAAAAAGCTCCACTTCTTTTACAAATATTATTTAGTAATTGTTTTCTATAATACTCTAAAGAAAAAGTATATATTACTAATAATATAACAACTACTATTTTAGCTATCATATAAAATCCATCATAAATAATAGTATGATTCATATATAATAATACTATACCACTAATAAGTGTAGCTATCATAGCAGGTAATCCTATATATTTATATATTTTATATTCTTGAATTTTGACAATATTTGTATACTCTTTTTTTGTAATATTTTCTATATGATATACATATAATCTTGGAAGATAAAATAACATAGCCATCCATGATGTGAATGATATAATATGAAATGTAATAATCCATGTATAATACTCTATCATATAGACTCTTTTTGATGATGTTTGATCTTATTTATCCATTCATTTAATATTTTTTCATAACCTATATTATTTGATTCATATAATTTTATATTATGATTTATATATTTTTGATTAATTGTTGTTTTGCTATTATGTGGTGATGTATAATCTTTTGAACTATTTCTAAGATGATTTGGTATATTTTGTATTGGATCTTCTTCTAAAGATTTTAATGCTTTTTTAATAGCTTTATATGATGAATTTGATTTAGGACTAGATGCTAAATAGACTACACATTGTGACATAATAATAGAACTCTCTGGATATCCTATATTTTTGACTGTTTGCATTGTACTATTTACTATATTAAGTGCATTTGGATTTGCATTACTGATATCTTCACTTGCAAATATAACTAATCTTCTTGCAATATAATTTGGATCTTCACCAGCTTTAATTAATCTAGCTAAATAGTATAATGAAGCATCAATATCACTTCCTCTAAGAGATTTTATCATAGCACTTATTAAATCATAATGTAGAGTACTATTTGATATATTACTATTTACTACTTGAGGTCTTAATTGTATTAGAGTTTGTTTTGTTATATTTTTATCTATTTTACTTGCAAAATCAATAAGATTTAATAAAGCTCTTGCATCACCATTACTTGAATGAATTAAATACTCTTTAGCATCATTTTGTATAGTTATATTTAATTTATCTTTAGCTTTTAGTATGATTTTTGATAACTCTTCTTTGTTTAATGATTTAAATTCATATAAAAACGATCTAGATCTAATACCATTTGTTAGACTAGAAAAAGGATTTTTGGTACTTGCTCCTATTATTATAGCACTATAGTTTTCCATTATAGGTAGTAATACCTCTTGTTGAGTAGTAGATAATCTATGTATTTCATCAATAAATATTAAAGGTTTTAATAAAGAGTTTGTATATTTTTTGAATATATTTCTTAACTCTTCTATTTTTATAGAAGTTGCATTAAAATAGTAATAATTCATACTAGTAGTTTTTGATATGATTTTTGCTAGAGTAGTTTTTCCAGTACCTGCTGGACCATAAAAAAACATATGAGGAATATCTTTTTTTATGATTAATTTATGTAATGCTTTATCTTTAGATATGATATGTGATTGACCTATAAAATCATCTAGACAATTAGGTCTTAAGATATTAGATAGATTTGTCATTTTTATGAGATAGTATTATTATAATACTTATAAATATTTTCTATAGTTTATCTGTTTTTGGATAAAGCCACTTTGTAACAATATATAATATTCCTACTACTTGAAACATATTAGTTGATAATAATGTAATTAAAACATTATCATTTATAGAAAGAGTTTTATTTCCACTTAAAGTAATAATCACTATAGTAAGTCCAACAAATACAACTACAAAACATAAAATGTAATTAGAATAATTTATTCTGTGGCTATTTAATTTTTTTAGGTTATCATTTTCAATCTTTAGTGATTTAGCTTTCTCTTTTAGTAGGAACTTTTCTTGAGTTTTTTCATAAGGTATATCATCAATATAATCAGCAAATATAGTTTCTTCTTCATTATTAATATTTAGTTCTTCAGGGCTTGGTATTGATATAGAGTCAATATCTTTAATATGTCGAGAAGGCAAATCTAACTCTTATCTTCTATTAAACTTATATAGTATCTTTTTATGACATCATTTTTAATATTTTGATTAGGAATTCCATTTTTATAAGTCTGATGCCAAGGAGTATTATCTTGATGTGTCATATTAGATAATTGGATACCATTATATCTTTTGTATTTTTCCCATATAGTTTCTAGTAAATCATTGATTTCGTTATCATTTTTATTTATATACACAGGTGTTTTTATAATTTCTAAATCATCGTCCACATACATATTAGTTGCTAGTGACTTTATAGGAGATTTTCCAAAAGGTTTAAATTCATTATATAACTCGGGAATTATAGGACCATATTGCCAAGCTTGAATATCATCTGATATTAGAGGTTTATTTAAAATAGCAAGACAAAATCCATGGGATATATATACTAATTTTTGTAATTTCATTTGTGTGATATCTAAATTCTCATTTCTAGAGAGTTCTAAAAATTTATTAGCTATAGCTTTGGATGAATACTGCATAATATATCCCTTTTCTTAGTTATTTCAAAACATATAGTATATAGTTTTTACATCTTATATAACATATTGTAACTAAGTCTATATTAATATATAATTACTGTATAATTTATATTATAATATTATAATATTATATCTTTTTATTTTCTTTTATATACTCTTTTAGATTTTCATACTCTTTTTTAGTGAAATATCTACTTTTAGCTGTTGGAAGATTGTTTAAAGATATTCCTCCAAATTCTAATCTTTTTAAATCTAATACATCTAAATCAAAATGAGCAAAAAATCTTCTAAGTTCTCTATTTTGACCTTGAGAAATAGATACTTTTAATTTAGTATAATTATTAGTTATAGATTGTATTTGATATGCATTAAATGGTTTAAAATTCATTGATTTTATTTTGCTATCTTCTCTTGCACCTTTTGTAGCATCTTCTAAAAATATACCATTTTTCATAGCATCTTCACATAGTTTACTTATAGCTCCATTTAATTTGATTTTATAAACTCTTTCTAAACTAGAGTGTACTAGACTATTATAAACATCTACACTATTAGTTAATAACAGTAGACCTTCACTAGAATAATCTAATCTACCTATTGGCAGGAAATCTTTAAACTCTTTATGTAGAGTATCAAATATTATAGTTCTTCCTTGAGGGTCTGATTTACTAACTATTTGGCCTTTTGGTTTATTATATACTATAACAGTATATATCTTATTTCTTTCATATTTGATTGGTTTTTTATCAATACAAACTATATCACTATTAGAGACTTTAGTTGATAGATCTGTTATAATATCTTTATTTATAGATACTCTTTTATCTTCAATTAATTTATCTGCTTCTCTTCTTGAATAAGAACTATTATGTGAAATAAATTTATTAAGCCTTATTTTTTCTATCTCTTTTTTCATTTCATTTCTACTTTATTCCAGTTGATATTAAATCATGCATATGTAATACTCCTAATAAAATATCATCTTTAGTCGTTACTATTAGAAGTTGTATTTTCTCTTTTTCTATTATTGCTAACGCATCACTTGCTAACATATTTATATCTTTTATTGTTTTTGGATTAAATGTAGCTATAGAATCTATAGATTCATTTATATTAAAATTATTACTCATAAGTGCTCTTCTTAAATCTCCATCACTTAATAAAGCTTTTACTCTGTTTTCATTATCTATAATTATAACATTTCCTAATCTTTTTTCACTCATAGTTACTATTGCATCTTTAATTGGTGTTTCACGTGAAACTATAGGTAAATTATCTTTTCTTAATATATCTGATATTTTGATAAAAAGCTTTTTCCCGAGAGTTCCTCCAGGATGAAATGATGCAAAATCCTCTTTTTGAAAATCTCTTTTTTTCATAAGACAAATAGCTAGTGCATCTCCCATAGCCATAGTCAAAGTTGTAGATGAAGTAGGTGCTATATCTAAAGGACAAGCCTCTTTTTCGACACTAATATCAAAAGATATATCACTATTTTTTGCTAATGTAGAGTTTTTATTACTTGTCATAGAAATGAGAGGGATATTAAGTCTTTTTAGATGTGGTATTATTTGAATTAGTTCAGAACTCTCACCACTATAGCTAATACCTAATACAATATCATTTTTACCTATCATCCCTAAATCACCATGCATAGCTTCTGTTGGATGTAGAAAAAATGAACTAGTTCCTGTACTAGATAATGTAGCAGATATTTTTGCTGCTACAAGTCCTGATTTTCCTACTCCAGATACTATAAGTTTACCAGATATATTTATGATTAGATTTATAGCTTTACTTATATCTTTATTTACTTTTTTAGAGGCATTCTCAAGAGATTTAGCCTCTACTAATAGTACTTCTTTAGCTATATTTATTAAATCCATCTATTTTATCTATTGTACAAATAGTGTAGGTACTATCATAGGGTATTTTTTATATTTTCTTATACAGTGTTTTCTTACTACTTTTCTCATCTCATCTTCTAGGAAACGATTATTTTTAAATATTCCCTCTTTTGAATTCATTAAAAAAGTCTTTAATAATTCTTCTATCTCTTTAGCAAAGAAGCTATGACTTTTACTTGGTACTAGTCCAAAGGATGTTACTCTAGGGTTTTCTACTATTTTTCTTTCATTTTCACTTATTTGAGCTACTATCATAACTACACCTTCATTTGCCATAGTTTGTCTATCTATAACAATATCATCTGATATTTTATGATTTAGTTGGTTATCTATATATGTTTTACCACTTTTTACTGATTTTACTTTTTTCATATATTTTGGACTTACTTCTATTTGTTCACCATCGGTCATTATATATACATTTCTTTCTAGTACACCGCATTCTACACCAGTTTTACCATGTTTTAAAGCATGATTATATTCACCATGTATAGGTAAAAAGAATTTTGGTTTAGTTAGTCTTAACATTAGTTTTTGTTCTTCTGCTGCTGCATGACCTGATACATGAATATCACTAAAGTCTTGATAAGCTACTTTAGCACCAGCTTTTAATAGATGATTTATTATAGCAGATACACTTCCTTCATTTCCAGGAATAGCCCGAGCTGATATTATTATTTGATCATTTTCTTTTATTTTAATATGTCTATGTTCATGAATAGCCATTCTATTTAAAGCGCTCATAGTTTCACCTTGACTTCCTGTTGTTATTATAAGTATATCTTTATCTTGAAATTTATTTACTTCATGGGGTTCTATAAAGTGATCTTTTAATATTGTGATATATTTAAGTCTCATTGCTAAATCAAGGTTTTTCTCCATAGAACGACCTATTACACATACTTTTCGACCATATTGTATACCATATTGAATTGCTTGATATACTCTATGTATATTAGAGCTAAAAGTAGACATTATGACTCTACCTTTAGAATTACTAAATAATCTATCAAATGTTGGTGCTACACTTTTCTCTGATTTTGTGAATCCTGGATTATGAGAATTTGTAGAGTCACTTAGTAGTAATAGTAAACCTTTCTCTCCATAATGGGCAAATCTATGTAAATCTGTTGGAAATCCATCTATTGGCGTATGATCTATTTTAAAATCACCTGTATGTATAATTGTACCAGCTTCAGTAGTAATAGCAAGAGAAGATGCATCTATAATTGAATGAGTAATATGCATCCATTCTATTTCAAATTCTCCTATCTTTACTACTTTTCTCTTTTCAATTGGATTGAAATATTTTCTATATTGTCTTATTTTATGCTCATCAAATTTTGTACCTATCATCTCTAATGGTAAAGAAGTACCATATATGGGGAACTGCATCTCTTTAAAAAGATAAGGCATAGCTCCAATATGATCTTCATGACCATGTGTTATTATTATACCTACAATTTTATTTTTTATTTGTCTTAGATAGTCAAAATTTGGTATTAATATATCTACACCATGCATATCATCATCAGGAAAACTCATACCTACATCAATTACAATAGCATGGTTTGGTGTCTCTATTACCATCATATTACCACCTATTTCACCAAGTCCTCCTAATGGAGTGATTCTAATAGTAGCTTTTGTATTTAAATTGAGTTTATAGTGTGGATTTAATCTATTTTTATGTGATCTCTCATTGACTTCTTGAGCTTTTATTAAGCTATTAATAGAGCTATCAGGGGCTTGATTATAGGTGGGTTTTTTAGAGTTTATACGATTATTCTCTGGTTTGCTGGCTGTATTATTAACTTTTTGAGTTTTATGGGCACTATTTTGTTCTGAACTATTTTGTTCACTGACATTTTGTTTTGTAGATTCATCTGGAGTATCAATATTTTTTTCTTCATTATTTATCATTATTTATTACCTTTTTATACATTTGGCTATACAAAGCTGAACTTAACTCATGAGGTCTTATATTATCACTAATATTCATATTTTCATAGATATCTATGAGATATGATTTGTTAATGATAGTTGATAAGTTTTTAAATAGTCTTTTTCTAGGACTACTAAAAGCAGACTTTAAAAACTTTTTAAATTCAATATCAACTTTGGCTTTTAAATCTTTTTTTATATAAAGAATAGAAGAGTTAACCTTGGGTGATGGTTCAAAAGAAGAAGCAGGAACATCAAAAAGTATTTTTGAATCTTTAGCAATAAGTTCTGTTATAACACTAAGAGATGAAAAATCTCTTTGTTTATGTGTTGATGAAAACTTTTTTGCAACCTCTTTTTGAACCATTACCATGATATTTTCACAGTTAATATCCTCAAATGCTCTTAATATAATATTTGTTGCTATATAATAAGGTAAATTAGCTATTAAATCATATTTGGTATTGCATAGAGTATTTTTACTTTTCCAATAATCTAAAACATCACCTTTGATTAATGATAGTTTACCACTATTAATTTCAGCAACAAACTTGTTTTTTAAGATAGTAACTAAATTACTATCTACCTCATAAGCTGTTACATCTTTGTATTTGACTATTTTATTTGTCAAATCACCTAAGCCAGGCCCAATTTCAACTATACTATTAGTGTTATTGGGCATCGATTCGATGATTTTATTTAAAATATATTGATCTTTTAAAAAATTTTGCCCATATTTTTTATTTGCTTTGATATTTTTCATTTAAAATATTAGTATATCTTATATTAACTTATGTTTAGTTAGTATTTTATTTTATAAATCTAAATTAAAGGATATATTGTTGAATACTTTTGCACATAGAATTATACCCTGTTTAGATGTCAAAGATTCAAGAGTTGTGAAAGGTGTCAATTTTTTAGGTCTTACAGATGCTGGGGATCCTGTAGAAATAGCAAAGAGATACAATGATGAAGGTGCAGATGAAATAACATTTTTAGATATCACAGCTAGTCATGAAAATAAAGATACAATACTAGATATTGTAAAAAAAGTTGCAAAAGAGGTTTTTATACCATTGACTGTTGGTGGAGGTATTAGAAAAATTGAGGATATTTATGCTCTTTTAGATGTTGGATGTGATAAAGTTAGTATTAATTCATCTGCTATTTTAAATCCATCTTTAATCAATAGTAGTTCCAGAAGATTTGGTAGTCAATGTATTACAGTTGCTATTGATATAAAAAAAACATCAACAAATAGATATAATGTTTTTATAAAAGGTGGTAGAGAAGATACAGGTCTTGATGCACTTGATTGGGCTAAAGAGGTTTATAATAGAGGAGCTGGTGAGATACTTCTTACATCTATGGATAAAGATGGAACAAAAACTGGATTTGAACTAGATATTATAAAACAGATGAGTAATATTATAGATATTCCAATTATAGCTAGTGGAGGAGCTGGAACTATGAATCATTTTAAGGATGTATTTAATAGTGGTGCACAAGCTGCTTTAGCTGCTAGTATATTCCATTTTAAAGAAATAGAGATATTAAAATTAAAACAATATTTAAAAGATAATATGATAAGTGTTAGGATATAAGATGATTATATGTGCAGGAGATAAAGAAAAATTTGATTTTGCTAAGAGTATTGGAGTTGGATTAATTGATAGTGCTATTAATTTGACAAAATTATGTCTATTTAATAAGCCTGATTATTTACTATTTATTGGTAGTGCAGGTAGTTATGGAAATCATAATATATTTGATATCGTAGAGTCTAAAACATCTTCTAATGTAGAGTTGTCATTTTTAGAAAATAGTAGCTATACACCTATAGATAATGTTTTAAAGTCAAGCAATACCTTAGTAAGAGATGATACTATTGTAAATAGTTCAAATTATATTACTACAAATTTTGATTTAGCAAAAAAATATCAAGATTATAAAATAGGAATAGAGAATATGGAATTCTACTCTTTAGTAAGAGTTGCTAAAGAATTTGAGGTTAGTATAGGTGGTATATTCGTAATTACCAACTACACTAATAAAGATGCTCATCAAGACTTTATATCAAACCATATTAAAGCTAAAGAGAAATTAATAGATTATTTGATTAGAAATAATATTATAAAAGAATAAATGTTTCACATGGAACATATGAATTAGGGGATTATATAGTATGAAAAGAGGTGTTGATGAATAGTATATATGATTTAAGATTAGATGAATTAGAAAATCAGATACAACCATCTTTTAGGGCAAAACAGATATATAATTGGATATATAAAAAATATATTAATTCATATGATGATATGACAAATATACCTAGTAGTCTTAAAGATAAGTTAAAAGAGATTTATAAAATAGATATATTAAATGTTGTAAAAAAAGAAGAGAGTATAGATGGAAGTATAAAATACCTCTTTAAACTACATGATGGTCATACTATAGAAACAGTATTAATTTTAATGAAAAATAAACAAATAGAAGAAAATGGTACTATTAAAAGAGGTGAGAAATATACAGTTTGTATATCTTCTCAAGTAGGGTGTAAAGTAGGATGTACTTTTTGTCTGACAGCTAAGGGTGGATATGTTAGAAATTTAACTATTGGTGAAATAGTATCTCAAGTAGTATATTTAAAAAAGGATAATAATATAGCTGCAAATAAGAGTTTAAATATTGTATATATGGGTATGGGAGAGCCTTTAGATAACTATAAAAATGTAGTACAATCCATAAAGATTTTTAAAGAAAAAGAGGGACTAGATATAAATTCTCGTAGACAAACATTATCTACTAGTGGAATTAGTAGTAAAATAAAAAAATTGGGAGAAGAGGATCTAGGAATAAACTTAGCTATATCACTACATGCTGTTGATGATGAGTTAAGAAGTGAATTAATACCTATGAATAAAGCCTATAATATACAATCAATTATAAATGTAGTCAAAGATTTTCCTACAGATACTAGAAAAAAAGTTATGTTTGAATATTTAGTAATAAAAGATAAAAATGATGATATTCCTTCGGCTAATAAATTAGTAAAGCTTTTAAATGGTATAAATGCAAAAGTAAATTTGATATATTTTAATCCTTATCCAGGAACATTTTATAAAAGACCAAGTCAAGATAGTATGATGAATTTTAAGAATTATCTTATATCAAAAGGTCTAATTTGTACAATTAGAGAGTCTAAAGGACTTGATATATCAGCTGCTTGTGGACAATTAAAAGAGAAAAAAACTGATTAGATAAATAAAATAGAAGAAAAAGGATTAATAATTATGACGATTACTAGATTTGCACCATCTCCTACAGGATATTTACATATAGGGGGACTAAGAACAGCTTTATATAATTATTTATGGGCTAAAAAAAATCAAGGTAAGTTTTTACTTAGAATAGAAGATACAGATAGTAATAGAAACAGTGACAATGCCAAAGAGGCTATTATAAAATCTTTTGATTGGTTGGGCTTAGAGTATGATGATAAAGAGATTTATCAATCACAAAGAGAAGATATATATAAAAAATACATTAAGCAACTCTTAGATGAAGATAAAGCATACTACTGTTATATGAGTAAAGATGAATTAGATGATCTAAGAGCTACACAAATATCAAACAAACAAACACCTAGATATGATGGAAGATATAGAGATTTTAAAGGAACAGTACCTAAGGGTATTGAGCCTGTTATTAGATTAAAATCACCATTAAGTGGTAAAATAGAGTTTGAAGATGTTCTTAAAGGTAAAATATCATTTGATAGTAATGTTATAGATGATTTTATAATAGCAAGAAGTAATGGTATGCCAACTTATAATTTTGTAGTAGCTATTGATGATGCTTTGATGAATATATCAGAAGTAATAAGAGGTGATGATCATTTGATTAATACACCAAAACAAATATTGATATATAAAGCTTTAGGTTTTAGTATACCAAAGTTTGTTCATATTCCTATGATAAATAATCCTCAAGGCAAAAAGTTATCTAAAAGAGATGGTGCTACAGATGTGATGGAATATAAAGATCAGGGGTATTTACCACAAGCATTATTGAATTTTTTAGTAAGATTAGGATGGAGTAATAAAGATCAAGAGATATTTTCTATGAGAGATATGGTAGAGTTATTTGATCCAAATGATATAAATAAATCATCATCATCTTATAATCAACAAAAATTATTATGGTTGAATGCACACTATATAAAAAGTAGTTCTAATAAAGAGTTGATAAAGAATCTTTTATATTTTGAATGTAATTGTAAGGAGTTTAAGAATATAGATTTATTATTAAATATATCTAAAAATAGGGCTAAGACTTTAATAGAGTTAAAAGCTGAGATTAATAGCATTATTAATTCTCCATCAAGTTATGATGAAAAAGGTGTTAAGAAGTTTATTAAAGATAATACATTTGATATTTTATTAGAGTATATAAAACTACTTGAAAAAAATCAAGATTTTTTAAATAGTATAAAAGACTTTGAAGATATTAGTAATCCATTTATAAAAGATTATAATCTAAAATATCCAGAATTTTTTCAGCCTTTAAGATTAGCTCTTACAGGAAGTATTAAAGCACCTTCTGTTTATGATATGATGATTATTTTAGGTTTTAAGGAGAGTATAAAAAGAGTACAAGTAGCTATTAAAAATAGGTTTTTATAGTTTTTGTTAAATTAAAGTTGTAGTAATATATTATATATTATTTTATAAATTTAGGATAAGAAGAAAGGTTTTGATTATGATAAGTTCTTTTAGAATATTTTTAAGTTTAATTGTTCTGTTGTTTATTTTAAGTTGTAGTAGTGATGATAGTGCTAAGACTAAAGTAGGTATATTTATAGACTCTCCTGTAGAAGGTCTTGAGTATGAGACATTATGGTATAGTGGACAAACTAATAGTGATGGTAAATTCAAATATAAAGACGGACAAAAGATTAAATTCAAAATAGGTGATATAATCTTAGGTGAAGTTATCGCACAAGAGCAAATGAGTCCATATACTTTAGCTGGATTGGAAGACTTTAATGATACTTCTAGTAAAGAGTTTAATAAGACTAAAAACATAGCAAGATTATTACAAAATTTAGCTTCAAATAAAGGTGATGATGATTTAATAAAATTATCTTTAAATCTTAAGAAATTAAAATTAGACAATTTTAATCAATCGGATTTATTTAAAGATGAAGCATCTTTTAGTACTATTTTAGATGAGATATTAAAAGAAGCAAATAATACAGAAACTGATAATTCAAAGAAGATATATAATAGTAATATATCATATACAGATAGTTTAAAAAATATGAAAAAATATCTTATTAAAAAGAAATTTGGTGTATCCTCCAATTATACAGTATCCATTAAATCAAAGAGTCTAAATAGTAATTTTTCTAATACAGAGACACAATTAATAATTAATATTGATAAGAATAATACACAAGAGTTAAATCGAACAGCTCAAATAGAATTTAGAGATAAAAATATTACAGATTCAGTTATTAGAGTGAAATCAAATATCACTTTAGATGGTCAAAAAGGTAGAATATATGGTGATGTAAATACAACTATAGAAGAAGGAGATATTAATATTACTAAGTTTTTTGTTGATTTATATATTCTTCCTCCAAATATTATAAAAGGTAATATTACATTAGCATTTGATGGTCAAGATTTCAATTTTACAGATGATAGTACTATTTTTGAAGTAATTAAAGATAAAGTTAAAAGAGACAAATTCAAGTTTAAGCAATAAGTCTATATTTATTTAGATATTGAGAAAATAAGATTTTAATAATCTTATTTTTTTAGATATTTTTATTAAATTTTGTCTAGTCTATCAAACTCTTTTATAATATCTTCTATATTTTCTACTCCAACAGATACTCTTAAAATATTTTTATCTATATTATTATTTTTTAGTAGTTTAGTGCCTTTTTTAGATTTTATTAGATCATAGTGTGCTAAGTATACATAAGGCATTAGAAGTGTAAAAGTGGTACCCAAACTAGGTCCTTTGGCAAAATTAAGAGTATTATATACTTTTTCAAAGGGTTTTGTAAATGTAAGAGATATTATACCTCCTATTGCTTCTTTATTTCTCATTAGTTTTGAATATATACTTTTATTATCATTAGTTAGTGTGTGATATATATGTTTTATATATTTTTTATTTTTGAGATGATTTAGTAGTTTTATACTATTTTGATTTACTTTTAATATACGGTTTTTATAATCTTTGATTTGTAAACTTAGTCGTTGTATATCTTTTATATATGGTATATCAGATTTTTGGAATATTTTTTCTTTATATTTTAATATAGTGGAGTTTTTATTTACTATTATAGCACCCATCATTACATCTGCATTACCACATGCATATTTAGTTAAAGATTCTATATATATATCAGCATATTTATTTAAGTTTAGATTATAAGCAGATGCTAAAGTGGTATCTATTATTAATATGATATTATATTTTATACATAGTTCTTTTACTTTTACTATATCTACAGTTAGTAGTAGTGGATTTGTTGGTATTTCAGTGATGATTGTGGATATTTGTTCTTTATATTTTTCTATATATTTTATTATAGAATCTATATTCTTTATATCATAGAATATTTTTGTATTATAATCATATTTTTGAAGAATATTCATTGTATCTAAATATATCCATCCTAGTTGTATGATTATATTTTTATTTTGATTTATATTTTTTATACCTTCTAGTGTAGAGTATATAGCATTCATTCCTGATATACATAAGCTTATATTATCTATATTTTCATTATATGCTTGTGCTAAAATATTTTTGATATTATGGTATCCATTTTTAGACTCATCTAAATCTTCTAATTGTTTTGATTTTAATATATTATTAGTATATAAATAGTCTTGGGCAAATCTTGATGATAGTATACATCCTATATGTTGTATAAAAGATAGTATATCTTTCAGTTTAGAGCTATTTTTAGCTACTATTACTATACCAAAGGCTTCTTTTAGTATATATGTATTATTTATATTATATTTATTATATATAATATCTTCATATTTTTTTGAATTTATTATGATTATTTCATAGCTATTATCTATAGAGTATTTATTTCTTAAAAAGGTAGCCATTTTTTTGATATATATGTGTGTCACAAATCTAGGGTATCCTGTAGTTATTTTATTTTTTATATCATTTGTATCTTCTTCATAATCAATTACATCTTTTAGTGTAGGTAGACTAACAGATACTGAGTGTATATTATTTTGAGGTAGACTTTTCCCACAAGGTATTGGTTTAAAAGTAGTACTATTTGACATTTGATTTAACTTTCATTTTTTATAATTTTTTATAATTATATCTTATTTTGATATAATTGGATTTATTAAATCATTCAAAATCATTTAAAACCAAATTAAGGCAGTTAATGTTTCAAAAATCAGTATTAAAAAGTATATCACAAGATGAAAAAATCATAGCTTCAAGATGGACCTTTTTTCAAAACTATTTATCAAAAATAGATTTTATCAAACATATAAAAGAAGAAAAATATCAAGATGGATTTTTAAAAGATATATTTGAGTCTTGTTTGGGTTATACTCTTGATACTACTAATCCAAATGATTTTAATCTAAGCGCAGAAGAGAAAAATGAAACAGATGGTAAAAAAGCTGATGGAGTCATATATGTAAATAGTAAAATCATAGGTATAATAGAGCTAAAAGCACAAGATACAAAAAACCTTGATAAAGTACAATCACAAGCTTTTAATTATCTAGTATCACACTCATTTGCTAGATATGTAATCATATCAAATTTTGATGAATTAAGATTTTATATAGATAAAAAAACAGCTTATGAAAAATTTAATCTATTTACTCTAACATATGAAGAGTTTAAAAAACTTCATCTTCTATTATCATATGAGAGTATAAAAGAGAATATTCCTTTAAAACTCAAAGAAAAATCATCAAGTTTTGAACAAAATATATCAAAAAAACTATATAAAGATTTTAGTTTTTTTAGAAATGCACTATTTGAGAATATAATCAAAAACAATTCAAATAAAGATAAATCACTTCTACTAAGACTAACACAAAAACTATGTGATAGAATAATTTTCATACTATTTGCAGAAGATAGAGGACTATTAAATACAAATACTATTAATGAAATAAGACAAAGACACTCAAATGATATCATGGGAAATTCGTTGTATTTATACTATAAAATATATTTTGAAGCTATAAATAAAGGAAATGAAAAACTTCAAATTCCTAAATATAATGGTGGATTATTTGCAAGTGATGAATTATTAGATAGTTTAATAATAGATGATGATATATTAAATAGTAGTGTTCAATTATTAAGCGATTATGATTTTGATAGTGAAATAAGTGTCAATATATTAGGACATATATTCGAACAAAGCCTAACAGACCTAGAAGAACTTCAAGCAAATATAAATAATACTACATTTGATAAAACTAAAACAAAAAGAAAAAAAGATGGAGTATTTTATACCCCTGAATATATAACCAAATATATAGTAGATAATACATTAGGAAAACTATGTCAAGAAAAAAAAGATAAGTTAAATATAGATAATATTCAAGCTCCAAAAAACAGTAGAAAACCTACACAAAAAGAGCAAAAAATAAAAGATAATCTAGAAGAGTATAGAAAATGGCTCTTAAATCTCAAAATCCTAGATCCAGCATGTGGAAGTGGAGCTTTTTTAAATGCTGCTTTAGAGTTTTTGATAAATGAACATAAATCTTTACAAAAAGATTTGGTGAGTATGGGTGATTTAACAGCTTTTTATGAGTGTGAATTATCTATATTAGAAAATAATCTTTATGGAGTAGATATAAACGAAGATGCAACTCAAATAGCTAAACTATCATTGTGGCTTAGAACAGCACAAAGAGGTAGACCACTTACAATATTAGCTGACAAAATTAAGTGTGGAAATAGTTTAATAGATAATAAAAGTTTAGTTGATAATGCTTTTGTTTGGGAAGAGGAATTTAAAGAGGTCTTTGAAAATGGTGGGTTTGATATTATTATTGGTAATCCACCTTATTTTAATATGGAAAGTTTGGGTAAAAAATCTACAATTGCTCAATCTATTCAAAATAGTTATCCTGAAATTTGGCAAGATAAAAGTGATATTATCTTTTATTTTATAGCAAAAGCAATACAACTAACAAAAAATAAAGTTAGTTTTATTGTTTCTAATGCTTTTTTATTTTCAGACAAAGCAAAGAAGTTGAGAAATTATATTTTAGATAATATCAATGTTTCAAAAATTACAAATTTTGAAAAATATATGGTTTTTGAAGATGCTTCAATTACAACTGCAATTATTGAATTTGACAAACAACGAACTAATCAAAAAACATTAGCATATTCTTTTAAAGATAAAAACTATGATACAGAATTTGTATCAAATTCTATAAACTTTGAAAATGATTTTTTTGAAGTAAATTTAAAAAAAGATACAGTATTTGCACTTGTTGATAATAAAATTAGTTCTATCAATGAAAAAATAGATATTGATTATCCAAAACTTAATACTATTTTTAAAATTGGAAGTGGTATGCAAAGTGGTGCTAATAAACAATTTATTTTTAAAGAGTATCCAACTCATTTCCCAAAAGAATTTATCAAAAAAAGAATGAGTGGAGAGATAATTAAAAAATATGAAATAGATGGATTAAAAGAGTATATTTTATATTTTGAGAATATTGATAACTTTGAAGATTTGCCTCAATCTATTCAAAATCATTTATTGGGAAATAGAGAGTTTTTAGAAAACAGAGCACAGATAAAAAGAAGTAAAACTTCTAAATGGTGGAAATTTACTTTTGCAATGCACAAAGATTTTTACAATTTAAACAAAATATGGTGTTCATACAGAGCAAAAGAGAATATATTTTGTTTTGATAATACCAATGAATATATTGGGCTTACAAATACAACAGTAATATTTGATACAAATGAAAACTTGGATTTAAAATATTTATTATCACTATTAAATTCTAAAACATTAAATTTTAGATATAAAAGTATAGGAAAGCAAACTGGAAGTGGTGTTTATGAGTATTTTGAAAATGGAGTAGGAAAACTACCTATTCCAAAAATAGACCTAAAAGAGCAACAGCCATTTATAGATGAGGTAGATAAGATTTTAACTTCAAAAGAAAAAATAGCAAAATACAATAAA
>Ga0233438_10001622_pt1 | contig 24250 bp, 22 predicted proteins | sample SI_123_September_FD_182720 | JGI IMG/M metagenome (GOLD analysis project Ga0233438, IMG submission 182720) | Seawater microbial communities from Saanich Inlet, British Columbia, Canada - SI_123_September2016_10_MG | ecosystem: Environmental > Aquatic > Marine > Inlet | place: Canada: British...
TATCAAGTCTTCTTCCCAATTTAAAGGCTGTATCGTATCAAACTGATAATAGTTTTCATACATATACCTTTGATAGGGTGTAGAATTTGCTAAAGTATCTTTAAACTTATACAACTGAATACCAGATGTTCTGTTATTACCATTAGGGTTTGGTGTTGCTCCTAAAGCTGCAAATTCTGCTTGATATGCTAATTTTGTTCTTACAACTGAATCTCTAACCCAAAGAACAAACTCTTTATATTCGTTATTTGTAATCTCTGTTTCGTCCATAAAATAAGGCCTAACAGTAACAGTTTTTGTTGGAGAGTTCATTGTACCAATAATATCTTCATCTTGCTTACCCATTGTAAATGAACCACCTGGAACTAAAACCATACCAAATGGCTTTTCTGAAAACCATTTTTTCTTAGCTTTCACTCCTACTAATTCTCCTCTATCATTAGAACCACAACTGTAAAAAACGGTTATTAAAAGTGCAAATATTGCTGCTTTCTTCATATTTTATATTTGTCTTTACTAAAAGTTCGTAAACCTATTATTTTTTTTGCTAAAATACAATGTTGAAACTGTATTTTAACGTATTCAATTTTATATTATTTATGATGCCATCATTTTTTGCATGGCTTTATACCATTTTTCAGGCATCTTTTGCTTTGTTGCCTCTGTATAATCTTTATAAGTACATGGTATTAACGCATGCCTTTTGTATTTATTATCTGACAAAATATTAATCTCTATCCACCATCTCCCTGTTTTATGGCTTTTATAAAAAATTAATGGATCATCTTCTTCTAATAGCACAGTAAATTTTTGATAGTTCTCTTTGCCAGAAAAAGGATAGTCTTTTACTCTAGCATTTACCCCTTCAATAAAATACCAAATCATTTGAGCCATTAAATTTGCTGTCTGAGAATTGACATCTAATTTTGAATTGTATTCATAAATTCCAAAGGATGTTACTTTATCACTTAAACCTGCATACCTAGCAATAGCACAAATTTCTTCCCCATAAAATCCATTAGGAGATGCATTATTATTTGCAGGAGCCTCACTTTGTCTTACCGCTCCTAAATCAATAGAAACGATATCTGCATTTCTAAACGCAGGTTCAATAGTTTCTAGTTCCTTTGCGTTACCTAGCCTGTAAGCATCAAAATATAAGCTATCTAAAAGCTGAATTGATTCTTGTGAATTAAAATAAGTTTGATAACCTACATTACAATAATTGAATAAGTTATTCGGCGTTTGCATAATGATTTTACTCAAATAAGATTGAGAAGTTAATTGATCATCTAAAGAACCTAAATCAAAACGACTGTCTACAGTTGTAATATTTACAGTTTGTTCTAAAACATCGTAAGCTCTATAGTTTACATAGGTAATGTCTTGCCCACCTCCAATAATTATCGGTAGGATATTTCTTGTTAATAAGGCAGTTAGAATTTCTGAGACAGCAAAATACGTATCTGAAACTTCTGCCCCTTTTGTAACATTTCCTAGGTCTACAATTTTCGTAGTCCAATTTCCAGGAAAAAGAGCATATAATTTTTTTCTAACCAAAAACAAGTCCTCCCCACATCCAAAATTATTTTCAGAATTTCGATCTTCTTGTACACCAAAAATTGCAATTTGTATGCCTTCTAGATCTGGAAAGTCATTTTTATTTGTATGAATATTAATTTTATTTCCAAGACATAATTCAGATTGCAAGGCTAAATGCGCCATTACAATGTCTTTGACAGGAGTTAAAAAATCTTTGATCATTACCTAATATTCAGAATGTAAAAACTAAAAATACTATTTCTTTTTAACTGTTTTTCGCTTTGTTGTTTTTTTCTTTGAAGCTTTTTTCTTTGGAGTTTTGGCATCGATCATCTTAACCGCGTCTTCCTTAGATAGTTTTTCTATTTTTGTTGTTTTTGGTAACTCTATTTTAATTTTACCTTTTAAAACATTGAACCTTCCCCATCTTGCTTTTTCTACACGAATGCCAACATCTTCCCAGTTATGGATAACTTTATCAATCTCCTTCTGCTTTTTAAACTCTATTAACTCTATAATATCTTCATCAGAAAGGTTATCAAAATCGTACTTTTTATTCACGTTAATGAACATGTTATTCCACTTAATAAAGGGACCAAATCTACCAACCCCTTTTTGAACAGGTAAATCTTCGTAATGGTAAATAGGTGCATCAGCTTTTTGCTTAGCTCTAATTAATTCTTCAGCTCTAGGCAAATCAACCTCCATCGGGTTTTCGCCTTTTTCTAGAGATACAAACATTTTTCCAAAACGGATGTAGGGTCCGAAACGACCGTTAGAAACTACAACTTCTTCATCTTCATAAACGCCTAGCGTTTTTGGCAATAAAAATAACTCTAAAGCATCTTCTAGAGTAATTGTTCCTAAATTTTGATCTTTATTTAAACTAGCAAATTGCTTTTCCTCGTCATCTGGAGCTCCAATTTGAGCAATTGGTCCAAATTTACCTAAACGCACTAAAACTGTTTTTCCTGAAACTGGATGATCTCCTAATATTCGTTCACCACTTTCTCTTTCAGCGTTCTCTTTTACGTCCTCTACATTATCATGAAAATTGATGTAGAACTCTTTAATCATTTTTATCCAGTCTTCGTCACCTTCAGATATGTTATCGAAAGAATTTTCAACTTTTGCAGTAAATCCAAAATCCAAAATATTAGAGAAGTTAGTCACTAAAAAATCATTAACAATATTTCCAATATCAGTGGGCACTAACTTATTTTTATCTGAACCTGTTTTTTCTGATAATTGATTACTTTTTACAGCACCATCAGACAAAATAAGTTGTTCATAGGTTCTTTCTGCACCCTCATTCTGCCCCTTTTCTACATAACCTCTTCTCTGAACAGTAGAAATTGTTGGTGCATAAGTAGATGGACGACCAATGCCCAATTCTTCTAATTGCTTTACCAAAGATGCCTCTGTAAACCTATAAGGTGGACTTGTAAAACGCTGCGTAGCATTTATAAAAATGTACTCTAAACTTTCGTTAACTTTTAGATTCGGCAACATACCTGCTTGTTCTTCATCATCATCATCTTTGCCTTCTAAATATACTTTTAAGAAACCTTCAAACTTAATCATCTCTCCATTTGCAGTAAAGATTTTTGAGTTTTCTGAGTTCTCTATTTTAATATTAGTTCTTTCTAATTGAGCGTCACTCATTTGTGAAGCTAAAGTTCTTTTCCAAATTAAGTCATACAGTCTATTTTGATCATATTCGATATCAATAGAATGCATTTTCATATTGGTTGGTCTAATTGCTTCATGGGCTTCTTGAGCACCTTTTGCTTTAGACTTAAACACTCTTTGCTTACTATATTCTTTTCCATAAGAAGCAATGATTTCTTCTTCGGCTTCATTTCTTGCATCAACAGATAAATTTACACTATCCGTTCTCATATAAGTTATTAAACCTGCTTCATATAAACGTTGTGCAACTTGCATTGTTCTACCTACTGCAAATCCTAATTTACGTGATGCTTCTTGTTGTAAAGTTGATGTTGTAAATGGAGCTGCTGGAGATTTTTTTGCTGGCTTCTTAGTTAAATCTGCAATTTTAAAATCAGCATCAGTACAAGATTTTAAAAAATTTTCTGCAGTTTTTTTTGAGTCGAAGTTTTTAGGAATAGTTGCTTTAAATTTTTTACCTTCATTATTCGAAAATTCAGCAACTACTTTATAATGTGTTTCTGGCTTAAAATCTTGTATACTTCTTTCTCTTTCTACAATTAAACGCACTGCAACAGACTGCACTCTACCTGCAGATAAACCTCCTTTTACTTTACGCCATAAAACTGGCGACAATTCATACCCCACAAGCCTATCCAAAACTCTTCGTGCTTGCTGAGCATTCACCATATGATAGTCTATATCTCTAGGATTTTCTACAGCTTTAAGTATTGCTTTTTTAGTGATTTCATGAAAAACAATTCGTTTTGTATTAACTTCTTTTAATTCTAATTGCTCTTTTAAATGCCAAGCAATTGCTTCTCCTTCTCTATCCTCATCACTTGCTAACCAAACAGTTTCTGCTTTTTTGGCTAAACTTTTTAACTTTTTTACAACTGGTTTTTTATCATCAGAAACTATATATTTAGGACTAAAATCACCCTCTACATCTATTCCTAATTCTTTCGATGGTAAATCTGCAATATGCCCATAACTCGATTCTACTTGATAATCTTTACCAAGAAATTTTTCGATTGTTTTTGCTTTTGCTGGTGACTCTACTATTACTAAATTCTTCGCCATATATTTCAATTTATCAGTCAAAACCCATAAAAAATAGGTAAATTTTGAATTGCAAAAGTAGTTAGTTTTTTGTTAAAAAAAATCTTTTCATAAATATTAGCCTTATAATTAACAGAAATACAACATTAATTTTCTGCCAATCTGTCATAAAAATACAAAATTGATTGTATCTTTGTCTACCTTCAAATTACAAACTTAAAGATGCAAGAAGTAGAGAAAATTATTGACGAAAAAATACAAGGAAAGGCACTTGTAACAGAAAATAAGAAAGAGAACACTAAAAAATTATTTATAGAAAGCTATGGCTGTCAAATGAATATGAATGATAGTGAAATTGTTGCAGCTATTTTAGACAAAGAAGGTTACAATACTACTCATATACTAGAAGAAGCAGATTTAGTTCTCGTAAACACATGTTCTATTCGAGAAAAAGCAGAAACTACAGTTCGCAGAAGATTACAAAAATATAATGCTGTAAAACAAGTTAACAAAAAAATGAAAGTGGGTGTTTTAGGCTGTATGGCAGAGCGCTTAAAAGAAAAGTTTTTAGAAGAAGAGAAAATTGTTGATTTAGTTGTAGGCCCAGATGCTTATAAAGATTTGCCAAACCTCTTAGAAGAAGTTTATGAAGGAAGAGACGCTGTAAATGTTATCTTATCAAAAGAAGAAACCTATGGAGATATTTCGCCAGTTCGTTTAAATTCTAACGGAGTATCAGCTTTTGTATCAATTACTAGGGGCTGTGACAATATGTGTACTTTTTGTGTGGTACCTTTTACTCGTGGGAGAGAAAGAAGTAGAGACCCAAAAAGTATTTTAGAAGAAATACAATCTATGGTAGATAAAGATTTTAAAGAAATTACTTTACTAGGTCAAAATGTAGATAGCTTTTTATGGTATGGAGGAGGTTTAAAGAAAGATTTCAAAAAGGCTTCAGAAATGGCGCAAGCAACTGCTGTTGATTTTGCTCAGTTGTTAGATATGTGTGCTACTCAATTTCCAAAAACACGTTTTAGATTTTCAACTTCTAATCCTCAAGACATGAGTTTAGACGTAATTCATGTTATGGCAAAACACAAGAATATTTGCAAGTACATTCACTTACCAGTTCAAAGTGGAAGTAATGCCATGTTAAAAGCCATGAACAGACAACACACTCGTGAAGAGTACATGGAGTTGGTAGATAATATATTTAAGATTGTTCCAGAAATGTCTTTATCTCAAGATATGATTGTTGGCTTTTGTGGAGAAACAGAACAAGATCATAAAGATACCTTAAATTTAATGGAATATGTAAAATATGATTTTGGATTCATGTTTGCCTACTCTGAAAGACCAGGAACTTTAGCTGGTAAAAAAATGGAAGACGATGTGCCTGCTGCTGTAAAGAAAAGACGATTAACAGAGGTTATCGATTTACAACAAAAACACGCTTTATACAGAACTCAACAACATTTAGGAAAAGTAGAAGAAGTTCTAATTGAAGGTACTTCTAAGAAAAATTCTAATGAGTGGAAAGGTAGAAATACACAGAACACTGTTATTGTATTTCCAAAAGAACACTATAAATTAGGTGATTTTATTAATGTAAAAGTAGAAGATTGCACCTCAGCTACCTTAAAAGGAACTGCGGTTGGATATTCAGATAATAATTAATTTTTAGAAAAAGGAAATTAGAGATAAGTACTAACCTTTTCTCTCAATTCTTTTTTATGAATTCTAAGAAAAAAAAATGGAAAACTTACAAGCATTAAAACAACGCTTTGGAATTATCGGAAACGATATTCACCTTAATAGAGCTTTAGAAAAAGCGGTAAGAGTTGCACCTACTGATATTTCTGTACTTGTTACTGGAGAAAGTGGTGTTGGTAAAGAAAGTATTCCTAAAATCATTCATTCACTTTCACACAGAAAGCATGCAAAATATATTGCTGTAAACTGTGGAGCTATCCCTGAAGGCACAATTGATAGTGAGCTTTTTGGTCACGAAAAAGGAGCATTTACAGGAGCAACTCAAGATAGAAAAGGTTATTTCGAAGTTGCTGATGGAGGTACGATTTTTTTAGATGAAGTTGGTGAATTACCATTAACTACTCAAGTTCGTTTGCTACGTGTTTTAGAAAATGGAGAATTTATAAAAGTAGGTTCATCAAAAGTTTTAAAAACTAATGTAAGAATTGTAGCAGCTACTAACGTTAATATGCAATCTGCAATTGAAAAAGAAAAATTCAGAGAAGATTTATACTACAGGTTGAGCACAGTAGAAATTAACCTTCCTGCTTTGAGAGAAAGGAATAATGACATTCACTTACTGTTTAGAAAATTTGCATCTGACTTTGCACAAAAATATAGAATGCCATCTATTCGTTTAGACGAAAATGCAGTAAACATCCTGTCTAATTTTCGTTTTCCTGGTAATATTCGTCAACTTAAAAACCTTGCCGAACAAATTTCTGTGATTGAAGAAGAACGAATTATTTCAGCAGTTAAACTACAACAATATTTACCCAATACGTCAGGCAACTTACCCGCAGTTATAGGTAGTAAAAAAGAAAACGACTTTTCTACGGAGCGTGATATTATGTATAAGATTCTTTTTGATATGCGTAATGACATTAACGATTTAAAGAAGCTAACTTTAGACTTAATGAAAAATGGAAATGTAGAAGAAGTGCAAGAAGAAAACCATAGGCTTTTAGAGAAAATTTACAACAACAAAGATTTAGAAGACCTAGATATTGAAGTATTGAACGTTCCTCAACAGAATAAAACAGCAGAAGATAATTACGATTTCATTGAAACAATTGAAGAAGATGAATCCTTATCTTTACAAGACAAAGAAATAGAAATGATAAAAAAATCACTTGAAAAAAACAATAACAAACGTAAATTAGCTGCTAAAGAATTAGGGATTTCTGAACGCACGCTATATAGAAAGATTAAACAATACGACTTATAACAGTATATCATGAAACAGTTTATAATATCAATTTTTATTGTAGTTACTTTTATTAGTTGTGGCGCCTATTCTTTTACAGGAGGTAATACAGGAGATGCAAAAACCATACAAATTGATTTTTTTCCAAACCAAGCACCCCTTGTTGAACCGGCTTTAACACAACGCTTTACCAATGACTTACAAGATCTTTTTACAAGACAAACCAATTTAACACTTACTAATTCTAATGGAGATCTATATTTTAGTGGAGAAATAACTGGATATAGAATAACACCAATGAGTGGAACGTCTAATCAAACTGCAGCACAAAATAGGCTAACTGTTACCGTAAATGTTCGTTTTGTAAACAAACTAGTAGAAGAGGATGATTTTGAAAAAACATTTTCTTTTTATTCTGACTTTGACGCAAATGCACAATTATCTGGAAGTGTTCTAGAAACTGCGTTAGATGAAATTTTAGAAAGAGTTATTCAAGATATTTTTAATGCATCAGTAGCAAAATGGTAAAATCAATTTTAAAATTTTAAAAATCATAATCATTGAAAGTAGCAGATTTTAAAAATATCATAACAAAAAAAATAGAGATTCAAGATATAGAAACTACAACGCTTAAATCTGTTACAGATACATACCCCTATTTTCAATTAGCTCAAGTATTTTATTTAGCAAAGTTAAAAGAAGAAAGCAGTTTTAAGTATAATAAACAATTAAAGAAAACTGCAGCACATACAAAAGATAGAAGCGTTTTATTTGAATACATTACATCTCCTAAATTTATACAAAATAAGAACAGTACAGACCAGTCAAAAACTGATTTTACTACTATAGAAAATGCGTATACTTCTCCTTTAACAAGCAACGCAAAAAAAGAACTAGCTATAGGTGAGCCTTTGGAGTTTAAAAGTACAGAAAGCTATTCATTTAATCAATGGTTACAATTGTCTACAAAAAAAACAATTCAAAGAGACAAATCACCCAAAGCAGATCAGAAAAACAAAGCAGATTTAATAAATAAATTTATAGAAAATAGCCCAAAAATAGAGCCATTATCTAAAGACAAAAACATCAACATACGTCTGCAAGCAAACCGACAAGATAATTCTCTAATGACAGAAACATTAGCAAAAGTATATTTAGAGCAAAAAAAATATGAAAATGCAATTCAAGCCTATCGAATTTTAAGTTTGAAATATCCAGAAAAAAGTGGTTTCTTTGCAGACCAAATAAAAAGAATAAAAATTTTACAAAAAAATAAATAATGAGTTATACAGCTTTTATCATATTAATTTTAATTGTAGCAGTAGCTTTAGTCTTAATAGTAATGGTTCAAAATCCTAAAGGAGGAGGTTTATCTTCTTCATTTGGTGGTGGAGGTGCACAATCTTTAGGTGGTGTACAAAACACAAACAACTTTTTAGACAGAACAACTTGGACGTTAGCTATAGCAATGTTCGCATTAATTTTATTATCAAATGTAGCCATTCCTAGAGGTGGAGAAAATGATGTAAACTTAAACAATACCTTAGATGGTGTAGAAACTTCGGCTCCTGTAGAGAACACGCTACCAACAGCAAACGATACGATCAATTAAAAATACATCAATAATAAAAATCAATGCCAACGTAAATGACACGTTGGCATTTTTTTTTGCAATGATTTTCCCTTTAAAAACCATTCAAAGAAAATTTGTCAGTTTTTAACAGGTGGCATAATTTCTGACTATTTATAGATATAAAAAAAATTTTATTAATCAAAATTTATAAAACAATGGGATTAAACATTAAACCTTTAGCAGACAGAGTTCTTGTAGAACCTGCGCCAGCAGAAACAAAAACGGCATCTGGATTAATTATTCCAGATAACGCAAAAGAGAAACCACAAAAAGGAACTGTAGTTGCAGTCGGTAATGGTAAAGTTGATGAGCCTTTAACTGTAAAAGTCGGAGATACTGTTTTATATGGTAAATATGGTGGAACTGAATTAAAGTTAGAAGGTAAAGATTATTTAATGATGCGTGAATCAGATATTCTAGCAATTGTATAAATAAAGCTATTTGCTTTTGGCTATTGGCCTTAAGCAAAAAAACAAAAATTAATGCAAATTATTTTAGCCAAAAGCCAAGAGCTGATAGCTAAAAACAAAAAATAAAAATAAAATGGCAAAAGATATTAAATTTGATATTGAAGCAAGAGATGGTTTAAAACGTGGAGTTGATGCATTAGCAAATGCAGTAAAAGTAACTTTAGGGCCAAAAGGAAGAAACGTAATTATTTCTAAAGCATTTGGAGCGCCAACTGTAACTAAAGATGGGGTTTCTGTAGCAAAAGAAGTTGAATTAGAAAATGAGCTTGAAAATATGGGAGCTCAAATGGTAAAAGAAGTTGCTTCTAAAACCAATGATTTGGCTGGTGATGGAACAACAACTGCTACTGTTTTAGCACAAGCAATTGTAAAGGAAGGTTTAAAAAACGTTGCTGCAGGTGCAAATCCTATGGATTTAAAACGCGGAATTGACAAAGCTGTAGAAGCAATTGTTTCTGACTTAGAAAAACAAACACAAAAAGTTGGTAACTCATCTGATAAAATTCAGCAAGTAGCTGCAATTTCTGCAAATAACGACAATACAATTGGAGATTTAATTGCACAGGCATTTGGTAAAGTTGGTAAAGAAGGTGTAATTACTGTAGAAGAAGCAAAAGGTACAGATACCTATGTAGATGTTGTAGAAGGTATGCAGTTTGATAGAGGATATTTATCTCCTTACTTTGTAACTGATGCAGATAAAATGATTGCAGATTTAGAAAATCCTTACGTATTATTATTTGATAAGAAGATTTCTAACTTACAAGAAATTTTACCAATTTTAGAACCAGTTTCTCAATCTGGAAGACCTTTATTAATTATTGCAGAAGATGTAGATGGACAAGCATTAGCAACTTTAGTAGTAAACAAATTAAGAGGAGGTTTAAAAATTGCTGCTGTAAAAGCACCAGGTTTTGGAGACAGAAGAAAAGCAATGTTAGAAGATATTGCAATTTTAACTGGAGGAACAGTTATTTCTGAAGAAAGAGGTTTTTCTTTAGAAAATGCAACTTTAGATTTATTAGGTACTGCAGAAGGTATCACAATTGATAAAGACAACACAACAATTGTAAATGGTTCTGGAGATGCAGATGCTATTAAAGCCAGAGTTAATCAAATTAAGGCACAAATAGAAACTACTACTTCTGATTATGATAAAGAGAAACTACAAGAACGTTTGGCTAAGTTAGCTGGTGGTGTTGCAGTTTTATATGTAGGTGCTGCTTCTGAAGTAGAAATGAAAGAAAAGAAAGACAGAGTAGATGATGCTTTACATGCAACTAGAGCTGCAGTAGAAGAAGGTATTGTTGCAGGTGGTGGTGTTGCTTTAGTACGTGCTAAAAAAGTATTAGAAAAATTAGCTACAGAAAACTTAGATGAAACTACAGGTGTACAAATTGTAAATAAGGCAATTGAAGCTCCTTTAAGAACTATCGTAGAAAATGCAGGTGGTGAAGGTTCTGTAGTAATCAATAAAGTTTTAGAAGGTAAAAAAGACTTTGGTTACGATGCTAAAACTGAAACTTATGTAAACATGTTAGATGCAGGTATTATAGATCCTAAAAAAGTTACAAGAGTTGCTTTAGAAAACGCAGCTTCTGTTGCTGGTATGATTTTAACTACTGAGTGTGCTTTAATAGATATTAAAGAAGATGCACCAGCAGGTGGTGGAATGCCTCCAATGGGTGGTGGAATGCCAGGCATGATGTAACACTAAATATGTGAAAGTAATAATCTCACTCTTGTGAAATTATGATAAAAAAAATCCGTTAGAAAACTCTAACGGATTTTTTTACTTTTCAAATCAAGATTTTAAACCAATTTAAAAATCATAAAAATTGCCATAAATATCATAATAGAATTTTCTATAAACGTGGCTTTTGTCATTGGTAAATTTAAAACTGAGCCTAGGCAAGCACATTTAATGGTCTGTTTACTCAATAAAGATTTTGTAATTCCAACTGTTGTAATACCTAAAATTATGATGGTAAATAGTAAAGCTGGCACTATTTGAAAATGCATTAAAAAGCACAACCCTAGTACTAATTCTATAAAAGGGTAAACCAGACCATACTTAGGTAAAATTTTGGCTACAGGATCGTACATAGCAAAACTTGCAGCAAAACCTCTTACATCTAGAAACTTAAAAAAACTAAAGACCACATAAAATAATCCCATAAAAGTATACATAAATTCAGCAATTTTCCAATCTTTAAAATGTATTAAAATAGACGCAGTAGTAATAAAAGTAAATATTAAAAATAGCGGATACAATTGTTTTATTTCAGATGTTTCTTCCTCTTTAAAAACGCTATCTACCTTCTCTTTCTTTTCAGAAATTACAAATTTATCTGCTAAACCAGATTGCAAATTCTGAACTGAAATTTTATCATTAAGCAATACTTCTACTTCCCTTTTCTCTAGGTGAACTTTAGCTTCAACAATTTCATTAAATTTCAATAATGATTTTTCAATAGAATTTTTACATCCATTGCAAGTCATACCAGAAACTGAATATGTTTGTTTCATCATAATTTTAATTCTTTTTTTGTTTTTTCAATTCTCCTTTATGATCTAACACAATTTCATCGTCTCTATATTTACAACAAGGATGTACAGAATTATAAGCTTCAAGTTTTGATTCTAACTTTTTACCTTCTCCTAATAAAATATCATGTCCAACTGCTAAAATATTTTTTTGAATAGCTGAAACATCAGTTTTACGTTCGTCAATAATTAAATTTAGCTGATGTGTTTTTATACTCCAAATTGCAAACTTTACACCTTTAGTTTTTAAAGCTGCAGTTTCTATTCTTTTTTTACACATGCGACAAATACCATCAACATTCATTACTACTTTGGCATTTTTATCTTTTTTTACTTCTTGTTGGTTTTCTTGAGATTGCATTGTGAACGCAATTAAAAAAATACTGATCGTTAAAATTATATTTTTCATTTTTTAAAATTTTAAGTTTATAATTATTTTATTTTAAATCGTAATCCAGTATAAATAGAACGTCCAAAAATTGGGGCATATACAATTGTAGTGTCAAAATTTGACCCAAAAGGAGCATCACTTGCTAAAATAGGATTATTTTGTTTTACGTTTGTTAAGTTTTCTGCACCTACATAAAACTCAAATTTACTTGAAAACACTTTGGTTATTTGTGCATTTAAGAGCTGATAAGAGCTTACAATTGCTGGCAGTTGATATTGTAGTGGTTTAGTGCTTGTATTTGGCAAACGTTGCTCGCCAATGTTATTGAAGGTCACATCAAATTTCCATTGAGAACCTTTCATAGACAAATCTGTTTCGTAAGATAAATTAGCAAAAAAACGATCTTGAGGCTGAATAGGTTTTTGCAAGTTTCCGCTTTTATAATCTGTAGTAATATCAAAATATTTGTAAGCTGTTCTTAAATTTAATTTTTTAGCAAGCTCATAATTTACTTCTACTTGAAAGCTATTTGCAATACTGTTCCCATCTAAATCGTAAAAAGAAACGGCTTGCGGATTTTCCCAATCTACTACCACTTGATTTTGGAAACTGGTTTGGTAAAAATCGAAAGTAATATCTCCTTTCTTTCCAAAAACATTGAATTTCTGCAAATAAGAAACCCCATAATTCCATGCTATTTCTGGGTTCAACCCATAGACATTACCACCAACCTCATCTATATTAATTTGTCTAGCACTCGAGAACAATTGCTGATTTTCAGCAAAAATATTCGCGCTTCTTTTACCTCTTCCAACAGATGCTCTAAAGACACCTTTTTCCCAAGGCACATGTCGTAAATGCAATCTTGGTGTTACAAAAGTTCCTAATAGATTGTGAGTATCTATTCTTAGGCCAGCAGTTAAACTAAAATTATCTAAATTATCATAAGCATACTCAAAAAATGCCCCAAAAGAATTTTCATTTCGATCAAAAACCGTAGTATTTACCAATTCATCATAATTATCATACGTAAAACTCAATCCTGTTTTAAACTTGTTTCTAGTATCACCAATAATAGAATTAAAAATTAGGTTAGAATACATACTTTCATGTTGAATATCATAAACATTTAAACCAAAATACGAATCTTGTTTATGGTTGCTATATGCCATTTGAAAGCCTATACTTTGAAAAGGCATTTCTGGAAAAACATAACCTAACTTTAAAGAAGTATCAAAACGTTTGGTATCTATTTCACTACCCCAATTATTCGTTATTCCTTTATCAGTATCTGGATTGAAATTTAAATCTCCTGTTTGTTTTTCATCATTCAAAAAACGAACGTTTATAAAACTTACCCAACCTTTTTCTGCATCTGTATATTGCCATCTGTTCATTATATTTATTTGATTGGATAATGGTATGTCTAGAAAATCATCATCATTATTATCAAATTTTTGTCCTCTATAATTTCCATGCACATACAAACCTGTATTCCATTTATCTGATACTTTTTGATTGAAATGTGTATTTAGCTCAAAACGACCCATTTGAGAACCATAAGTGTTTAAGAAAAAAGAATTGTCTGTTAAAGGCTTCACAAGTTCTGTATTAATTTGCCCAGAAATACTCTCGAAACCGTTCACCACAGAACCTGCACCTTTTGTAATTTGTATACTTTCTACCCAAGTTCCTGGTGTAAATGTGAGTCCAAAGACCTGACTTGCACCTCTAACAGCAGGAATATTTTCTTGCGTAATTAATAAATAAGGACTGTTTAACCCCAGCATTTGAATTTGCTTAGTACCTGTTAACGCATCTGAAAAACTTAAATCGATAGAGGGATTTGTTTCAAAGCTCTCCGCTAAATTACAGCACGCCGCTTTAAGCAACTCCTCAGAATTTACAGTAAACATATTTACAGTTGCAAAAGAGTTTTTCTGAACAGCATTTCTTTTACTACTTATGGTAATTGCTTCTAGCTCGTCTTCTGGCTTTAAAAAATAGTGAATAGGTGCTAAACTATTTATGGTAAGCGTATCTGTTTTATAACCTAAATAACTAACTACAAGTTTTTTATATTCTTTATTATAAGGTATAGTAAACCAACCTTTACTGTTGGTTATTGCACTTACATTGGTGTTTAACCAAAATAAAGTTGCTCCTTCTACACCCAAATTATCTTTAAGATTATTTTTTTCCATAATCATTCCTTTAAAAGTAGTTTGCGAAAAGATGATTATTGGCATAAATACCAACAAAGTATTTATAAAATATTTTTTCATTTTAATTGAATTTATTTAATGATTGTACTTTATGAATTTTAATAAAAAACATAGCTTTTATGTTTAAACTTTAGCTAAAGCGTAAACATGCTCACAGAAATCTAATGGCGAATGCCATTAAAAACCCACTTAAATAAAAATCAAATTAAAAAAGCTTGGTAAAGAACCTGATAATCTATTGGAATATCTGGTGGAGAAAAGTCTTTGTAAAAATTATTGTTAGAATTAGTTTTTACAAGTATAGCTTTATAAGTAGTGATAAAATCCGTTAAAAATTGTTGTTTTTTAAAAGATAAACTGGCTACTTTTTGTATTTGAAGCTCTTTTTGACCTTCAATTTCTTGTACCTCATCTTTACAACAGTTTTTCATTTTAGTTTCAGATGCTTTGTCCATCTGCATTCCACAACCTTCAGTTTCTCCTGTAAAAGAAACATCAACTAAAAAACCACCACAATAATGGGTATCAACCGTAAAAGAAAAGGTTGAAAATAGCACTAAAAAAGCTAGTGTAAAGGATGCTATTTTTATTGAAAATTGTTTCATTATAAGTCTACAAATTTACAAAAAGATATTTTAACTTTGTATTAAATATTATGTGTAAGGTTTTATCACAAAAAACGGTATTCTTTACGTTAAATCTTTACAAAACAACTTATGAATACAGCAACAATTCAAGAAAAAATAGATGTTGTAATTGCATCAACAAAAACAAAAGAAGAAAAATTACAAGAAATTTGTGATTACCTAGAAAGTGAAATTTCTTATTATGATTGGGTTGGTTTTTATTTTAAAAATGGCAATAAAGAAGAATTAAAATTAGCACAATACACAGGAGAAGAAACAGAACACACTATAATTCCTTTTGGTAAAGGTATTTGCGGACAAGTTGCTGTTAGTAATAAAAATTTTGTAGTGCAGGATGTTTCTGAACAAGATAATTATATCTCTTGTGGCTGGAAAGTAAAGTCTGAAATTGTAATTCCTATTTTTGTAAATGGAGAAAATATTGGGCAAATAGATATAGATTCTCATACTGCAAATATTTTTACAAAAAAAGATGAAAATCTTTTAGAATATGTTTGCAAACAGGTTTCAGGTATTTTGTAATTTTGTTATCATCCTTTACTAAAATGTTAATTACTTAGTATTTTTGTTACTATCTTTTCGTTGTGTTTTCTTTAATGATTACTTAGATTTGCTTGCTTAACAACACAACTTGTAATGAGCACTTCAAAAACAATTAAATCAGCATTAATATCGGTATTTCATAAAGATGGTTTAGCGCCAATAGTTCAAAAATTAAATGAACTAAACGTAACTATTTACTCTACAGGAGGTACAGAAAAATTTATTAAAGAATTAGGTATAGATGTAGTACCTGTAGAAGATGTAACCTCTTATCCTTCTATATTAGGGGGTAGAGTAAAAACATTGCACCCTAAAGTTTTTGGAGGTATTTTAAACAGACAAGATCATGAAGGTGATATTGCTGAAATGAAGGAATACAATATTCCTCAGTTAGATTTAGTTATTGTTGATTTATATCCTTTTGAAAAAACAGTTGCTTCTGGAGCACCTGAACAAGATATAGTAGAAAAAATAGACATAGGTGGCATTTCTTTGATTAGAGCTTCTGCCAAAAACTTTAAAGACACGTTTACAGTTTCTTCTATGGAGCAATATGATGAGTTCTTAGAAATTTTATCTTCAAATAATGGAGAAACTTCTATAGAACAACGTAAGAAATTTGCTGCAAAATCTTTTAACATATCTTCTCATTACGACACTGCAATCTTCAATTATTTTAATGAAGATGAAATTGTATACAAAGCAAGTGAAACAACGTCTAAGATTTTAAGATATGGAGAGAATCCTCATCAAAAAGGATATTTCTTTGGAGATTTAGATGCGATGTTCAATAAGTTACATGGAAAAGAATTAAGCTACAACAACCTTTTAGATGTTGATGCAGCTGTAAATTTAATGAATGAATTTATTGGTGAAAATCCAACATTTGCAGTTTTAAAACACAATAACGCTTGTGGTTTTGCACAAAGAAATACAATAAAGCAAGCTTACGTAGACGCTTTAGCTGGTGATCCTGTTTCTGCTTTTGGTGGTGTACTAATTTCTAATACAGAAATTGATGCAGCAACTGCTGAAGAAATTCATAAATTATTTTGCGAGGTTGTAATTGCTCCTTCTTATTCTAATGAAGCGCTAACTATCTTAAAAGGAAAGAAAAATAGAGTAATTCTAGTTCAGAAAACCACAGAATTACCTTCTCAAAATGTTAGAACAGCTTTAAATGGACTTCTTATACAAGACAAAGATTCCAAAACAGATACTTTAGAAGATTTAACTTACGTAACTAATACAAAACCAACAGAAACAGAGTTAAAAGATTTATTATTTGCTTCAAAAATATGCAAGCATACAAAATCTAACACTATTGTATTTACTAAAAATAATCAACTATTAGCAAGTGGTACAGGACAAACAAGTAGAGTTGATGCTCTTAGACAAGCCATTGACAAAGCTACAAGTTTTGGGTTTGATTTAAATGGAGCTGTAATGGCTAGTGATGCATTTTTTCCTTTTCCAGATTGTGTAGAAATAGCTGGTAAAGCTGGAATTACAAGTGTTATTCAACCTGGTGGCTCTATAAAAGATAAATTAAGTATTGATTACTGTAATGAAAACAATTTATCTATGGTAATGACAGGTACAAGACATTTTAAACATTAATTAAAATAAAAGTTACACAAGTTTATTTTTTCGTAAATTTGAAAGATTACACTTTAATTTAAGAATTAATTTCTATGGGTTTTTTTGACTTCATGACAGAAGATATTGCGATTGATCTAGGAACCGCAAATACACTTATCATACATAATGGAAAAGTTGTTATAGACAGCCCTTCTATAGTTGCTAGAAATAGAATTTCTGGTAAAATAATTGCTATCGGTCAAGAAGCAAACCTAATGCAAGGTAAAACGCATGAAAACATTAAAACAATTCGTCCATTAAAAGACGGAGTTATTGCAGATTTTCAAGCCTCAGAAGAAATGATTAAGGAGTTTGTAAAACAAATTCCATCAATAAAAAAGAAATTATTTCCACCCGCTTTACGAATGGTAATATGTATTCCTTCAGGAATTACTGAGGTGGAAAAAAGAGCCGTTAGAGATTCTGCAAAACATATGAATGCTAAAGAAATCTACCTAATTTACGAACCTATGGCTGCTGCTATTGGTGTTGGTATAGATATTATGGAGCCAAAAGGGAATATGATCATAGATATAGGTGGTGGTACTACAGAAATTGCAGTTATTGCTTTAGGTGGTATTGTGTGTGATCAATCTGTAAAAGTTGCTGGTGATTTATTTACGAGTGATATTATGTACTATATGAGAACTCAGCATAACTTACATGTTGGTGAAACTACTGCAGAGAAAATTAAAATTCAAATTGGAGCAGCAACCGAAGATTTAGATACTCCTCCAGATGAAATGTTAGTTCAAGGTAGAGATTTACTCAGTGGTAAACCTAAGCAAGTACAAGTTTCCTTTAGAGAAATTGCAAAAGCGTTAGATAAATCTATTTTAAGAATTGAAGACGCTGTAATGGAAACGCTATCTAAAACACCTCCAGAATTAGCTGCCGATATTTATAATACAGGAATTTATTTAGCAGGTGGAGGCTCTATGTTAAGAGGTTTAGACAAGCGTTTGTCTCGTAAAACTGATTTGCCTGTATATGTTACTGAAGATCCTTTAAGAGCTGTAGTTCGCGGAACAGGAATTGCTTTAAAGGAACTAGAAAAATATAAAAATGTACTAATGAACTAGCATGAGTAGTGGTTAAAAATGCAACAAATTATTTACTTTTTTCAGAAGTTTAAATACTTTCTATTTTTTCTTTTATTAGAATTTGTGGCGCTATTTTTTATTTTTAACAACTTAAGTTTTCATAAAAGCAAATTCATAAACTCAGCAAACTCAATAACTGGAGGGTTGTATTATCAATCTTCAAACATAACAGAATATTTAAATCTAAAAGAAGAAAATAAGCTTTTAGCAGAAGAAAATACACAACTTAAAAATTTACTATCAAAAAAAAGTGTTAACCTTGACACGAAACATTCAATCGTTTTAGATACTTTACATTATTATCAGAAATATTCGTTCTCCACAGCAAAAATTATCAATAATAATTATGCTAAAGATTTTAACTTCATAACAATTAATAAAGGAGAAAATGAAGGTATCAAAAAGGAAATGGCTGTAATTAATAGTAGAGGTATTATTGGCATTACAGAGCATACTACTAATAATTATGCTAGAGTACAATCTATCTTAAACAAGAATAGTAAAATTAATGCTCGACTTAAAAATACTAACTACTTTGGTACTTTAGGTTGGGATGGAAAAGATTATAATACAGTTCAGCTTTCAGACATTCCAAGACAAGCTCCAATAAAATTTGGCGACACTATAGAAACTGGTGGTAGATCAACTATATTTCCAGAAGGAATTTTAATTGGTACAATCTCTAAAATTAACAAAGGAAATAGCGCAGATAATAAAGTAGATATCACCTTATTTAATGACATGAGTAATTTAGGGTATGTAAATATTATTAAAAACCTTGACAGACAAGAAATTAAACAATTAGAGAAAAACAATGAATAGTAGTCTACGTCTTATTACTATGTTTTTTGGTTTACTATTCCTTCAAGTATTCGTTTTAAACAACATCTTGTTCTTAGGCCATATTAACCCGTATTTGTATATTATTTTTGTTTTTGTATATCCGCTAAAAGAAAATAGAATTTCATTTTTATTCTTTACATTTCTACTTGGCTTAGGTATTGATTTCTTTTCAGACTCTGGAGGCACCCATGCCTTTTCTATACTAATCATCGCATATACTAGACTATTTTTTATAAAATTATATTTTAGAAAAGTAGCCACTGAGTACGCTTTCTTTAAATTAAAATCTGAGCCTTTTGGAAAAAGGTTTAACTATGTAGCTACTTTAACTTTAATTCATCACCTTATTTACTTTTCTTTTGCTAATTTTAGCCTAAATAACATTTTGGACGTTTTTTTAAACACGTTATTTTCTAGTGTTTTTACATTACTTTTATATTTCTTAGGAAGTTATTTATTTAATAAAACTGAATAATGCAAAAGAGTTTTTTACTTTATTTTCTAATCACAATTACTGGAATAGTTTTTATTGGACGATTATTTCAACTGCAAATGATTAAAAGTAAAAATTACGACCCTATCCATAATGCTGCTGTAAAAATTGTTTATGATTATCCAGAACGAGGTTATGTATATGACAGAAATGGGGAACTATTAGTTGCAAATCAACTTTCTTATGATGTAATGGTTCAACCAGATCAGGTAAAACCTTTAGACACCTTAGAATTATGTTCTCTTTTAAAAATTGATAAGAAAAGTTTTTTAAAAAGGTTTGAAAAAGCAGAAAGATATGCCAGTTATCTTCCTTCAGTATTTTTAAAACAGTTAGCTAAAGAGGATTTTGCCTTTTTGCAAGAAAAATTACACAAGTATACTGGTTTCTATATTCAAAAAAGAATAATTAGAGATTACCCTATACCAGGAGCAGCAAATGTTTTAGGATATATTGGAGAAGTAAACGAACATAAAGCTAGAAACAGCAATTATTATCAACAAGGAGAATTAGAAGGTAAAGATGGTATTGAAAGACAATACGAAAAAGTATTAAGAGGTAGAAAGGGTAAAAAATACTTGAATAGAAATAGATTCAACAAGGTTACTGGTTCTTTTAAAAATGGAACCTTTGATACACTTCCTGAGAATGGGAAAGACCTCATATTAACTTTAGATATTGAGTTACAAATGTATGCTCAAAATTTAATGAAGGGTAAAAGAGGAGGCATTGTAGCCATAGAGCCTGCAACAGGTGAAATTTTAGCACTGGTTACAGCTCCATCTTACGATCCAAATATGCTTGTAGGTAGAAAAAGATCTCCAAACTCTTACAAACTATTTAATTTAGACAGTATCGAAAAACCAACTTTTGATAGAGGATTGCTCGCTGCCTACCCTCCTGGTTCTCCCTTTAAAATGATGAATGCTTTAATTGGTTTACAAGAAAATGTAATCAATAAAAATACTACGTTTAGATGTTACGAAGGGTATAGGTATGGTAATAGACCTAATGAATTTATGGGATGTCATTGTGGTATTTACAATAAGCCAATTGCTCTAAAAACAGCAATTGCAAAATCATGTAACAGTTACTTTTCTAATACGTACAAAAAAATTGTAGAAAAAGAAAAAAATGCGACAGAAGGACTTAATAATTGGAATAAACATATTAAAAGTTTTGGGCTTGGTGATTACTTAGGTTATGACCTACCTGCTGGATCCCCTGGTTTAATTCCAGATGGAAAATATTATGATAATAGATATAAGTACACTTGGAATGCAAGTACCAACATATCTAACGCTATAGGTCAGGGAGAAGTACTTACTACTCCGATTCAATTAGCCAACTTTACTGCAGCAATTGCAAATAGAGGACATTACTACACGCCACATATCGTAAAAAAAATAGACTCTAAATTAATAGACGAAACTAATTTTATAATTCCTAAACAAACAACTATAGATAAAAATAATTTTTCTCCAGTCGTTGAAGCAATGCATGAAGTATTTAAAACTGGAACTGGAAAATTTAGTAAAGTAAAGGGAATTGAAATTTGTGGAAAAACTGGAACAGCAGAAAACTTTATATTTAAAGATGGTATTAAAGAACAGCTAGAAGATCATTCGATATTAGTTGCCTTTGCTCCAAAGAAAAACCCTAAAATTGCTTTAGCAGTTTTTGTGGAGAATGGCGGGTATGGTTCTACTATTGCAGCTCCAATTAGCAGCTTACTTATAGAAAAATATATAACAGGAACAATTTCTGATCAAAATAAATACAGAGAGCAATCTATGTTAGAAAAAAATCTAGATCATATCTACGATAAACAAATACCTAAAAAAGAAACAATTGCGACAGGAACGAAATAATATTTTTGCCAATATAGATTGGCTTATGGTATTTCTATTTTTAATTTTAATAACTTTTGGGTGGATTAATATATATGCAGCATCAACTTCAGAAGAACACAGGAGTTTATTCGATTTTACTACCAAATACGGGAAACAATTACTTTGGATTATATTATGCTTTCCGCTTAGTATTGTTATTTTATTTTTTAATTCTAAATTTTACGAGCAGTACGCATCGCTTCTATACTTGTTGTCTCTTCTCAGTCTTTTTCTTTTATTTCCTCTCGGTAAAGAGATAAACGGAGCAAAATCTTGGTTCAACTTTGGCGCTATGAGCCTACAACCCTCAGAATTTGTGAAGGCATTTACAGCACTAGCAATCGCAAAATTATTAAGTGATAGACAATACAACTTTAAACTTATTAAAAATCAAATTAAAGCTTTTATAATTGTTTTTTTTCCTGCATTTTTAGTCTTTTTACAACCTGATGCAGGTTCTGCTTTAATATATGTTTCCTTCTTTTTTGTACTACATCGAGAAGGGCTAACGCTAAACTATATAATACTTGGTGTTTTTATAATTACTTTATTCATTACAACTATCTATTTTGGATTTAAAATAGTACTACTTTACTCTTTTATATTATTAACATTACTAACCATTTATTTTATATACAAAGGCGGCATAAGGTTTCTGAGATTTAACTGGTTAAAAGTAATCGGTATTTATTTTCTATTTGGAATATTTATTTCTGGAACTGGATTCATCTATGAAAACACACTACCTTCTCACCAAAAAGACCGATTTGATATTCTTCTAGGCAAAAAAATTGACCATAAAGGTATTGGATATAATTCATATCAATCAGAATTAACAATTAGCTCTGGAGGTTTTACTGGCAAAGGTTTTTTAAATGGAGATTTAACACAAGGAGACTTTGTTCCTGAACAACATACAGACTATATTTTTAGTACAGTTGGTGAAGAATGGGGTTTTTTAGGAAGTAGTTTTGTTATTCTTTTATTTATGGCCTTGTTGTATAGAATTATCTACCAGGCAGAAAAGCACCCTAATAAGTTTGGACGAATTTATGGTTACAGCCTAGCTTCTATCCTATTTTTTCATGTTATTGTAAATATAGGCATGGTTATAGGGTTGTTACCTACTGTAGGTATTCCCCTACCCTTTTTTAGTTATGGAGGATCTTCACTTTGGGGCTTTACTATCTTACTATTTATTTTCATTAGACTAGATGCTCATAAAAATTATGATTTTTAAAAAGAAATATTTGATTTAAAGCAAAAAAAAACTCTGAACGAATTCAGAGTTTTTTTGATAGTTTTTTCTTGTTGATTAAAGTGCTGCAACGTGCTTTGTTAATTTAGACTTTAAATTAGCTGCTTTATTTTTGTGGATAATATTGTTCTTAGCTAATTTATCTAACATCGAAATTACATTTGTAAGCATCCCTTCAGCTTCTTTCTTGTCTTCTACAACACGCAAATTTCTAACAGCATTTCTAGTTGTTTTATGCTGGTATTTGTTACGTAATCTTTTAGACTCGTTACTTCTAATTCTTTTTAATGCTGACTTGTGATTTGCCATAACTCTGTTTTATCGTTTTTATTTAAAACTTTTGTAGTCCGTACGGGAATCGAACCCGTGTTACATGGATGAAAACCATGCGTCCTAACCCCTAGACGAACGGACCATAACAATCGATTATCTCTCAATTGCGGATGCAAATATACAACGTTTTTAAAACTCTGCAACCTTTTTTTATTTTTTTTTAAGAAATTTAATATGCCTTTGCAAAAAGCACTCTCTTCAGTGATGGTTTCCCTGTTAAAACGCATATTCCAGGCTCATTATCAGCATCATTTGGAATACATCTAATCGTTGCTTTTGTATACTCTTTAATTCGATCTTCTGTTTCTTCTGTACCATCCCAATGAGCAGAGATAAAACCTCCGGTATTTTTTAAAGCTTTCTTGAATTCTTTAAAATCATTTACTTCAGTTGTATGCTCTTTTCTAAAATGAATTGCTTTATCAAATAAGTTATTTTGAATATCATTCAATAAATCTTGAATATAAGTTACAGCGTCATCAATTTTAATTGTATTTTTTACTAATGTATCTCTTCTAGCTACCTCTAAAGTGCCATTTTCTAAATCGCGACTTCCCAATGCAATTCTTACAGGAAAACCCTTTAATTCGTATTCTGCAAATTTTGCCCCAGGTCTAAAAGTATCTCTATTATCAAACTTAACAGAAATTCCTTTCCCTCTTAAATCCTTAATTATAGCATTAACTCTTTTAGTAATCGCCTCTAATTGCTCATCATTCTTATATATAGGAACTATCACAACTTGAATTGGAGCTAATTTTGGCGGTAAAACCAACCCATTGTCATCTGAATGCGTCATTATTAACCCACCTATTAAACGAGTAGAAACTCCCCAAGAAGTAGCCCAAACATGCTCTTGTTTTCCTTCTTTAGATGTATATTTAACATCAAATGCTTTAGCAAAATTTTGTCCTAAAAAGTGAGATGTACCAGCTTGTAACGCTTTTCCATCTTGCATTAAAGCTTCTATAGTATAGGTATCTTCAGCACCTGCAAA